>ERZ1292629.2461-Hain-H43-01um-R1-2461-length-15594-cov-5_pt1 | contig 15594 bp, 14 predicted proteins | sample MGYA00564399_ERZ1292629 | MGnify/ENA primary metagenome ERZ1292629 (study PRJEB36523, sample SAMEA6512636) | groundwater metagenome | collected 2019-01-08 | study: AquaDiva: Metagenomics assemblies of 32 groundwater samples
TGTCCGGTTGGCCATGAATGAACGTGACCATAGAACCGGTGGCATGGACGCCTTGTATATTAGAAACATCGTAACCTTCTATTCGGATAATAGGCTTGCGAGTCTTTAGTAAAGCTTCCAAATCGGAACGGTGAGATTTTATTATCTCGGAATTTCTTATTGTTCGGGCGTTCTCAAAAACTTTCTCTAATTTCTCCATTTTATTACGCAGGCCGATAGCTTTTTCAAAATCATCTCTTCTGGCGGCGCTGTCAGCATCTTTCGCAAGATCTTTGACCAAAGAATTCTTTTTTCCATTCAAAATTTTTATAATTGCCTTGATGTTAGCCGAGTATGTTCTTTTTTCTTCATTTGTCGCTTCTGTTCTCAAGCAACAGAAACCTGGGCATTTTCCGATATGATAGTTTAGGCAAAAGTTATAATGTGTTGTTTTGCAAGTGCAATATGGAAAAACAGAGCGTAAGAAGCGAAGTGTTGTTTTTAAAGCATTACCGTCGGTAAATGGCCCAATATTCCTATCGCTATTTGGTTGATGGGTTAAATATATACGAGGCATTTTATTTTTACTAAATCCTACAAAAAAATACTGTTTGTCGTCCCGCATTACGATATTAAATTGGGGACGAAATTTTTTGATTAGTTGCGACTCTAAAATAAGAGCCTCAATATCAGACTTTGTTTCCGTAAATTTTAAAGTTTTAGCGGAAGAAAGCATTCTTTTAATTCTATGATCATTTGTTTTTAGATAGGAATTCAGTCTGTTTTTTAAATTGGAAGCTTTTCCTGTATATAAAATCTTTCCGTCAACAGCAGAGAACGTATAAATGCCGGAACCTAATGGCAGTGTCGGAATATATTTTTTTAGTGTGGCTTGATTCATGGAGGCCATTATTATACGATGTTTTAAGCAACTTGAAAAGCGAGAGTCGCATGAGAAAAATTTCATTTTTCTTGCCTCTGTTTTTGGTTATTGCCTGCGGTCCCTCAGGGAATCATCTGACTAAATATCAAAACACAGGAACCTACCCCATGGAAGGGAAGTTCTTTGAACCAGTTGCCTCGGTCGTGGTAGATCGCAATAGTAGGTTTGATGTATCGGCTATGGTAGGATCAGCATTTCTTATCAATAAAACTCAGGGAATTTTTGGTACAGCTAAGCATGTTGTGGGTGAATTTGAAACAAAATATAAACTTTTCTTCTGTGGCCGTGTTTATGTAGCCGAGAGAATGCTTGATACGGGAGTGACCGACGTGAGTTTTCTGAAAATTATAAGCAGTTTTGATTCTAATGATTTTCCGAATCCTTATCCAATTAATGACGCTGTAGAGAAAGGTGAGGATGTTTTTGTGAGAGGCGTTCATATGCACCCAAAAGAGTTGCAGAAGGGAAAGATTATTCATCGAATAGTCAGGGACTATTATGGGGTAATTTACCCAAAAGAAAAAGAACGAGAGTTTGTTTATGACAATCTTTCTGCGACTATCATTGATAAAGAATCTTTAAGACGCGGAGATTCCGTAAAAAACGATGACCAGAATGAACCAAATGCGCTGGTTCAAAAAGACTTCGGTTTGAAGACTAAGCAGGACCACAAGATATCTTTCGGCGGATTAAGTGGTGGACCGACTGTGAATTCAAGAAACGAAGTAATCGGTATCAATGTGGTTGAAAGCGGAAGTGAGGGTGATTTCGTACTTGATGAACATGGAATCAATTATCGACCACGGGTAACATTAGAACTGTTGCCGAGTGAAGAATTAAAGCGTGCCATGAGACGGCTCAACATAACATTAAGCCCCTAAAGAGGGGGCTTTTTAATTGACAACTACACATTTTTTTTATATGTTCAGACCAAGTTTTTTTACAATAATATGGATGACAAAATGAGCTCCATTAGTCCAGAAACAATTTATGAAATTGAAGCGAGAATTCGTTCTGAGACAGGCAAGTGGCTGTTAGGTCTTGAAGACCCCATTAAACTTTTAGTCCGTTCTCTGTTTGTGTTAATTCCATATACCGACAAAGTCACCGGCATTAAATCTCTGGGACAGCCAAATGTTCAGTTTTCCAGCCGAACAGGTATTGGAAAAACTGACATGATTGAGTCTTTGTCCATGTGTATAAACGCAAAATCAAGTCGTATTCAAGGCACACCTGATCTCCAACCCCAAGATTTCATAGGAGATTACGCTTTTGCTGAAAATGCTCGAGGTGACCGGACACTTAAATTTGTGCCTGGTAAGATTTTTGCCCACATTGTTAAGATAGATGAAGCAAATCGTGCCCGTCCTCAGGCCAAAGCAGGACTTTTGGAAGCTCTGGAAGAGCATTCTATTACCCCACCCCACGAACATGTTGATATTGGAGATAATTCAGACCGTATGTTTCAAAAGATGCCGCTATTTCCAGTTTCCGGAAAGTATGATGATTTTGATGGTCCGCGATTTTTTATGACCCTTTCCACTCAAAACATATATGGCGAAGAAGAGGGTGCCTATGATAGTCCTATGGCCGAGATTGACCGAACTTCTTTGGTTATTCCAATAAGACGGCCAAGTTTTGAAAAAGAGATGCTGATAACTTCGAATAATGTGGTCGGAAAGAAGATTCAAAAGGTTACCGATCTCTATGAGATATTGAAAGCGGCTCAATTTATTCATGACAACGTTAAGATACATGATCGGGCGATGGAATATCGCACGAGATTAATTCGCAATACCGACCCCGAAGCTTTAACAGATGATGTTGGACGGGGGTTGAAGGTAAATTCGGAATTGCTTGAATATGTGACAAGCCACATTGAGGTTGGAGTTTCACCTCGTGTTGAGTTTCACCTTGAAGCAGTGGCGAGGGTCTATGCATTTTTTGACGGTAGCATGGTTGTGAAACCTGAACATTTCATTGCGGTGGCACCTTATGTCTTGGCTCACAGAATTAAACTTCTGCCGAAGAAAGCCCGAAAGATAAGACGCGAGGAAGCTTTTAATTACATTCTTAAGGAGACTGAAGTTCCGCCCTGGCCAAAATAATGACTATAGATGATGTCCTTGATAGGTTCGAGCGTATTGGGGAAGATGTTTTTTCTGGCAAAGCCGTTAATTTAGAGATAGGGGAGCATCAAACCCGTAATGTCGGTATTGGTTATGAGATTAAAGATGTTGAACAATGGCGCCGGGGAGATCCTTTCGGTAGTATAAATTGGCGGTTGAGTTTGGCGACGTGGCCAAAGAAGATTTATAAAACCACCAAGATTGAGACAAAAGAAGTGCCGACTATTATGCTGGTAGACTTCTCTCCATCCATGACGCTTCGTTTTGGAGAAGAGTCCGTAAAACTTCAGCTTATGATGGATTTAATTGGATTATTTAGTTCAACCGCATCTTACTTTCGAGATCCATTCGGTATCATTGGTGTCGCTGAAGGTCTTGAATTTTTTATTAAACCTAAATTTGGACGTAGTCACGTATTAGATGCTGTAGAAATAATTCTCGAGAAAGTAGACGAATACCGAGACAAAATTAAAAGTTGCAAATTACCGATTTCTAACCCCACAGATTTAAACGAGGGTTTAGAAGTTGTTGTGGAACGAAGTCGCCGGCAGTCAGTCGTTGTGGTGGTTTCCGATTTTGTGGATTTAATATATGGACAGAAAATATTGGATGCTGATATTCTGTCGGCTTTGACCGCTCGTCATCAAGGGAATGTCCTGTTTCTTATGCTTGAGGACGAAAATGAGTTTTTGTGGCAAGGTGGCTCGGGAACCATTATGACAAAAGATATTGAGACCGGACGCCTTGGGGAAGTGAAGACCAACAAGGCTTCAGCCATACGGGCTGACTTAAAAGTAAGACAAGAGATTTTTTGTAAAAAACTTGAAGAGGTTGGTATTGATTCTTTGATAATTTCATCCGACAACTATTTAGATAAACTTGCTGATTTTGTGGCGAACCGCAAAATCGCATTCAACTGATCCGCACTTATAAGGTAAGTGCGGATTTTAATTATTGACGGTCTAATGTATTTAACGTATCATCTTGTCAACTCGTTCCTTTCCAACCATAGAGAGGAAATCATGGACAAATTGTTCAGGTGGGTTTTACTGGCGAGCATTTTCGCAGTCTTATCAAGTTCGGCTTTTGGCCAAGAAGTGTCCCCAATGATCGTAGAAGGTCCGCGCTACTCTAAAACGGCATTTAATAATTGGGAGAAGATTGAGCTGACCTATGCAGTCAGATACATGAAAGGATACGAACCTCTTGTTGATGATATGAAACCGGGTAATATGATGTTTGGTGTTCTGGAGTTAGACCCGGAATTTGCCGAGAAAGTTGATATTCGTAACCCAAGAATTTTTGGTAATGAATATTATTTTGATATTACTTATCATCTTCGCTACATTAGTGAAAAGAAGGAAGAACTGGAAATTCCGGGACAGAAATTTCCATACATTCGTATTCAGGCGGGCAAAGAGAAGACGGAATTAATGGTCGAATTTTTTTCCACAAGTAAATTTTATCTTTCCTATCAACCGGTTACAACTTCCGATGCCGATGACATTAAAGACAATATAGACTTTGGTTCATTTTCGAAACAGGCTCTGCTTTGGAAGGTTTCCGGCGGGGCGGTCTTTTTCGGAGGAATTTTATTGACGCTTTTCGCAGTATTCTCTAAGCCGGTACTTGTTGTACAAATGGGCGGAAAATCTGTTAAATCAACTGAGTCGGTTGAAACTGAGGCTGTAGATCCTCACCTTGTTTCCCGTGCACTTGTGGAGGGGACTGCTAAGGTAAAAATATTACTTAAATCTGTCGATAGTGTCGGCTTAAAAACAGAACTGGGCGCTGTCTGTAATAATGCCAGAATTTTATTCCGTATTTATGCTCCGGATATCAATCCAGGTGCCGTGTATGATGAAATGACTCTGGCTATCCAAGGATTGGAGCCGGTTTGGGAGCGTGAACGTTTGACCCGACTCATTTCGTCGCTTAAGTATTTCGAAAATTTTCTCTACAAGCCTGACGTCATTGATACCGAATTGCCGACATTGACCTTGTATGTTAATGAGCTTTATACCACTGCGACAGATCTTGATCCAAGAATTGTTTCGAGACAGCAACTACTTTTCCGCTGGAAGAGAAGGTTGACCGGATGGTGGCTATGGAAATCGTAAATCAGATTAAAGATTTATTGATTAACTCTTTCCATAACGCGGTTAAGTTCAACTGGGCGGGCGTTCATTATAAGATGAGCAGTCTGATTGTTATGACCGCTGCCATCCTGGCAGCGGTCTTTTTACTGAAGGTTTTCATTAAATGGCGCAGAAAAAAGGAGATGAGTTTTTATCTTCATTCCGGTTTAATTTTTCCCAAAGATACCAGACCCAGTATCGTGCACCGTTTTATTCGTGGTACGGCCTGGACCATGGTGTTAATCGGTATATTGTTTTTGGGTCTTGCTTTGGCGGAGCCAGTATTTTATGAAGCCAGCCGTATTGAAAAAATAGAATCGCGGGAAGTGGTTTATTTGGGAGATGCTTCTGCGTCAATGGGATTTCCTTTGCGTAACTCACACATTTCACGAGGGGAAGCTAAGCAAGAATTTTTGTCTAAACTTATTTTGAAAAGAAAAGACAAAAAAGATAGGGCCGCTTTTGTTGTTTTTGGAACAGAATCGGAGATCTGGTCTTCTTTTACAACCAACTTCGAGAGTTTATCTTTTAGTATTTTTTCTGCTCCGACAGTTATAGCTCCGGCTGAAGCTCCGCAAATGTGGGCGGGCGATTTTATCCTAAAGAGGGGGCAATACCGGGAAGCGGATTTTGGCGGAGGGACAGCTCTTCATCTTGGCCTTCAGTCGGCAATATACCTTTTCAATGACAAAGGACTTTCTGAGATAACGGATGAGATGAAAAGAAATCCAGGAATGAAGATGCGATCCGTTATTATTATTACCGACGGAGCGGCTGACACCAATCCCGAAAAACAATTTATCGAATTGCGTAAACTTGGAATAATTCCATACTTGGTATTTATAGATCCGGCACGTGAGGTTGAAAAGAAGATGTATGGTGAGAATTCTTCTCATGCCAAATTGCCGGATGAGCTTCTGGTAATGGTTCGCCGCTATGGCGGGGAATATTTCTTGGCCGGCGACATTAAAGCCATCGATAAAATAAGCGACACCCTTGATCGTCTCCAAAGTGTCAGAATATCAGTTAAAGTTTCTGCCAATGAAAAAGAGATCTACCACATCCCATTAGAGATATCTTTTGCTTGTTTTATTCTCGCCGGTGGCATGAGGTTTGCCTTAGGGCGTTTTTGGCGAATTGTTTAATGCGCTGTCGTTTCTGGACAGCGCATTTTAATTGTTGTAAAGTGACCGCAAAAGCTTTTTAAAAATAGGAATGAATATGGCCAAACGATTTACTCTGCCCCGACTTTTTGTTGCACTGATGTTGATTCTTTTTTTCACCGGCGCGGGATATTTTGCCTATATGGGAGGTGCTTATCGTGACTATCTCGATAACTTTAGCGGAACAATTGCCAGAGGCGACCAGTCGGCTGCTCGGGATAGTTTGAAAGATTTGGAATATTTTTATCAGTTTAACAGGAAACTGGATGCGGTAGGCCTCGGCTGGGTAAGCAGAAAATATTGGTTTTATGAAGATGATGCCACCTATCACCGTGCGGCATTTAATTATATCGCCGGTGATTATAAGGGTGTCACGGGTGATCTTCGTGACCATGATGGTTTTTGGGCTTCATATCTTCGTGCCAATGCTAATTGGCGGATAGCCCAAGGAACATACGCTAATGCGCTGAATCTTCCAGATAAGACCGATAAGGAAAAATCCGAAAAGGAAAATCAGTTGAAATTGGCAGACAACCTGGCCAATACTTTGGTCAAAGATGACTATGCCTTAGCGGTAAAAAGCGATTCTTCAGGATTGCTTGAACCAAGCTGGAATTATGATCTTGTTTCAAATGATGCTTCAAGAAAAAAAGGCCTTCAACCTAAACCCGCTCCCATTAAAGTAAAACTTGGGGATAAGCCCGGTGGCGGATCTGGTCCGGGACCTATGGGCAAAGATGATGACGGTAAAGCCGCAACCAAACCGAAAGATCTTGACTCTAAAGATATTGACAATCCCGGGGGAAAACCGGGCGGTAAGCCCAGACCGAGAGGTTAGTCTATGAATGCATGGTTTGGTTGGTTGAAAGAGATTACTTTTAAGTATCCTGACTACTTCGGACTTATGTCTTTGTGGTATTTAGTTGTTGCCGGTGTTTCACTGGCAATTTTTGTAAAGTGGTTGCGTCAACCGAAGCGTGCGCACGACTCTCGTATAAAGATATTCGGAAGAGATACACCGTGGATAGTTGTAGTACTTCTTGCTGGGGTAATAATAGTTGCCTTGGCCGGACCTCAGCAGGCCGGCCTGAAGGTTGTTCAGTCGGGCGGTGCTTTAGATATTATATTCGTAGCCGACAGATCTGCGTCCATGCTTATTAATGATATTAATCCTTCACGGCATGAAGTTATGATTCATGAGATAAGCAGTTTTGTCCACAGCTCCGCTATTCATCCGGAAGACCGGCTGACCCTCTTCACTTTTGGAGAGAAAGCTAATTGGAAGATGCCGTTATCGGATGATAGAAATGAGTTTTATGAAAAAATATCGGATATGGAACATTCGAAAGACAAGATATATTATGATACCTCTCAGCTTTATACTTATTTTAAACCGATTCTTACACTTATCCCAGAAGATCTTGATAAGCAAGATAGGTTTTTCAGAAATGGTCCATTCTCCAAAAATACTTCCTGGGTGGCATATCCCAGAATTGTCTTTCTTTTCAGTGATGGGGACGGAAACGACACTTCTCTTGCCGAACCTCTGTTGGTTTTAGCAAAAAAGAGTATTAGGGTTTATACCATAGGTATCGGGACAACCAAGGAAGTAGCTATTAAAATCCAAGCCCCGACCATGTCAGATCCCAAAAAGCTTGAGGCATTAGTTATTCGGTCAAAGCTGAACATGAAAACACTTGAGCTGATTAAGGATAAAACCGGAGGTAAAAGTTATGTCATTGGTTCTTCTCCAAACCAAGTTCAGGGTTTCTTGTCCTCAGCGGTTTTAGAGAATAGGCGACCTTCCTTAACCTTAGTTGCTTCCGGTAATTCGAAGAATTTTTGGTGGCATTTGCTTTATCCTGTAGCTCTTGCTTCTGTTTTATTGATTATGTTTAAACTATAAGCCCCGTTGACGGGGCTTTTCTATTAATATATATTGATACCAATATTGTTCTTTTGTTTACGGAGATAATAGTGAAGAGATATTTTCGCCTCTATGTTTTAATGGCATTAGTTATTTCAATCGGTTATTTTCTGTATGATAACCACGCTGTTCCGGCTGCTGCCGTTATCGACGACTCATGTCCGATGTTAGATATGAATTCAGCTGTCGCCAGCCAGACCGGTACTGGAAACCCTATTACCGCTAAAGTAGCCCGGCAGAATCAAGGAGACGATGATGACGGAACACAGCAGCCGGTTCAATCGGAAGCCGATCTTTATTGTGAACGACCTAACCCGAACGGCTCTAATCCTGATCGGGGCGGAAAAGACCCTAAAAAAATTGGATGTAGTTGTGTGAGAAAGTGCGTGGACGGCAGGCCCACCGAGAACTATGAAGATGGGAAGCGCTGTAAGGTGCACTGCAAACCTGATCACTGTGGTTGTCCGGATCCATGCAAGAGTTGAGGTTCAGCCAAAAGACACCCCGAAATGTTCGGGGTTTTTAATTTAAAAAACTACCTTTTCTTCATTTGACAGTTGTCTTGTAGAGGGTTATGTTATTGTCGTTTTAAGCTCATTAAAAATGGAAACATAAAATGAAAAACAAAGCCCTCGTGGTCTTGTCGTTAATGATGTTTGTGTTTATGAAAGAGGAAGTCGGTTTAAGTTCTGATTACCTTAATCTCAAATCAAAGAGCTTTAAGAATTGGTTTGCTAAAGATTTTGAAATTAGTCCTAAAAAAGTAACAGAACAGGACTTGCTTAATGGTCCTGGAACGGATTGGCTTTTATATCACGGTGATTATGGGGCTAATCATTACAGTCCTCTTTCTAAGATAAATAGGCAGACCATAAGAGATTTAGTTCCTAAGTGGGTTTACAAGATTAGTAACAGCACTAATCTTCGTTCCTCCCCGGTAGTGCATAACGGCATAATGTATGTTACGGCCGGTGATGAAGTTCATGCTCTTGATGCAAAAAACGGGCAATGGCTTTGGGTGTGGCAAGCATACGATAAACGAGGGGACGGCATAAACAGAGGAGTGGCAATTTATGAAGATAAGGTTTTATTTTCAACATTAGACTGCAAGCTTGTGGCTCTGAATAAAGAAACCGGTAACCTGATGTGGTCTATGCAATTTGCTGATTCCGGAAAGGGATATTTTTCAACTATGGCTCCGCTGGTTATTAAAGATAAGGTTTTTATGGGAGTAGCCAATGGCAACGATCGCGTAAGGGGATTTGTGGCGGCATTTTCTGTCTCCAGTGGAAAAGAATTGTGGCGGCTTTGGACACTCCCCAAAGAGAGTAATCTTCTGGGTGCACCTACATGGTTAACTGGGAGTTATGATTTTTCAGAAGATACAATCTATTGGCCGGTTGGAACTTTGCCTGACAAACAAAGAACCGATAAAAAGCTATATGACACACCCAATGCTTATCATGACAGTATCCTGGCTATCGACGCCAAGACTGGTGGGTTGAAATGGTGGGTAAGATTAGCAAAATATTTGCCAATTGACTGGGATTCTAATGAACCGGTTGTCTTGGTTGACATAGGTCAAAAAAGTTTAATTTTGCAGGCAAACCGTAATGGTATTTTTTATTCCATAGACAGAAAAAGCAGAAAGATTGTTATGGAAAAACCATTTATAGATAAAATAAATTGGAATAACGAAAATACTTGTCCTTCTGTCCGGGGGGCCACAAATTGGATGCCTCCTTCTTACAGCTCCGCAACTCATCTGTTTTACGTAATGACCTTAGAGAAATGCATAAATGAATCTAATCCGTTTTATGTAAAAGCAATAGACCCAACTTCCGGTAATATAAAATGGAGCTATCTTACAAGGGGAACGAACATTGCCACGCCAGGTATTCTGGCTACGGGCGGAAATATTATTTTTAGTTCGGAAGGTTCTGGACATATTGTGGCTCTCGATGCTTTTAGTGGAAAAAAATTATGGGATTTTAGCACGGGACGGCCTTTGTTTGCTTCACCAATTTCATATTTAGTTGATGGTCAGCAATTCATGGCAATTGTAGCCGGATCAGATGTTTTTACTTTCGGTTTGTAGGCAACACGTCAATTAGAACCCGCAATTCGGGTTTTTTTAATTTTCAAATTGTGTATCATAGTGATAAAATGGGTTAAATATCTGACCACTATGTCTTTACGTAACTCAATTCTGGCAACCATTGTTTATTATGATATTTTAGATTTCCCCCTGACTTTATTTGAGGTCAACAAATATTTAGTTAATCCCGGCCGTCTGTCTAAAAATCCTGTTCTGGGAACTATTTCCTTGGTTCAGATTGCTGAAGATCTTGAGGGTTTGACAAATGTTGGTTTGGTCGGTTCCCAAAACGGATTTTATTTTTTATCTGGCAGGGACGCTTTGTTTGACTTGAGAATAGAAAGAGAAAAGATAGCCGCTCAAAAGTGGAAGAAATTTTTGAGAATAGCAAAATGGTTTCAGGTTGTGCCATATTTACGGGCTATTTTGACTTCCGGTTCTTTAGCTATTAACAACACGGGACAAGAAAGCGATTTTGATGTTCTGACGATTGCCAAATCCGGCCGGTTATATACCTGCAGAATATTCTTATCTCTGGTAGCTTCTCTTTTTGGTGTCCGTAGAACAAGATATGAAAAAAGCGCGCCTGATAAATTTTGTTTTAATCACTACATCACTGATGGTAATTTGAACATAAAATATGAGAGTTTATATAATGCTCAGACTTATGCCAATATTAAACCCGTTTTAGTGAAGAACGGAATATTCAGCCGTTTTTATACTGAAAATATTTGGATAAATAAATATGTTTATAATTTCAAGCCAGCCGAGGAGTTTGTTTTACGGAAAGTTTCTTCAAATTTTTTGCTTTCTGGAATAGGCAGAGCCGGAGAGTTTATCTTGAATTCTTATTTGGGCGACAAGATTGAGGATTGGGCCAAAAAATATCAGCAGAAAAGAATAAAAGAAAACCCGACAACCCATGAGTCCGGGGGTAGGGTTATTTTTAATAATAATGAGTTGGAGTTTCATCCTCATTCTTTTGAATATTTTGCTATAGATAAATACAATAAAGGATTGAAAAAACTGGGCATTATTCCTTATGTCGAAGAAAAAGATTCAGGACTTACTGTTTAATCAATTAGACTTTGTTGGCTTGTTGCCTGATTTTATTATTTAACCTATGCTTGCCTTAGATTATTTAGGTTCTTTGAAAAGAGGACTAAATGAAGGGTTTATTGAAGTCTTTCTCCGTCTTTATTTTTGTAGGATTTTTTACTTTAAGCGGGATTCCGACCAGTATTGTCTTTGCTCAGGATTCGCATGTTGAAAAACACAAGAAAGAGATGGTGCTCAAGTTTATCGAGGAGCATCCTGAGTTGAATTCTAAGTTTTTTGACCTGTTTTTGGTCATGAACGGACTCAAGGAAAATTATGTGGACAGCAAGTCATATGAAGAATATTTGGACTTAGCATTAAAGGGAATGGTCGAAGGACTTGATCCATATAGCACTGTTTTTATGGGTAAAGAAGCTGAGCAGTTTTTTGGATCTCTGAAAGAACAAGTCAGTGCCGGCATTGGCATAAGGATTGGTAAATTTGGCAAAGAAATTTATGTGATGTCGGTTGTGAGCGGATCTCCGGCCGAAAAAGCCGGATTGGAACCGGGCGATGTTATTCTCAAGGTTTTTGTTAAAGATGGCAATTTGAGTCTATACGGATTAAGTACGGAAGAGGTGGCCAACTTTGTTCGCGGACCGGAAAACACTGAAGTTGTTCTCGAAATAATGGCAAGGCGTTATCAAAAACCGCGGGTTGTGAAAATAATCCGCAAGGAGATAACTTATCCAAGCATAGAATCAAAACAGTTGCCCAATAAGGTCGGTTATATAAAAATAGTATCTTTTGAAAAAGAGACACCTGAGAGATTTCTTGGGGCACTAAAATTCATGAACAGGAGCAGGGGGTTAATTATTGATCTAAGGGGTAATCCTGGTGGAACTCTGGATTCGGTTTCTAAGATTTTGGGATATTTTATTGGGCCAGGCCAAGTAATTATGATTGAGAAAAAAAGATTGGAAAAAGATGTGACCGGAGAGAATATGGTAGTAACATCAACCGCCAAGCAAGACTATTCATCCAAGGTCGTTGTTTTGATAGATAACTTCTCCGCCTCTGCATCCGAAATTATGGCGGGTAACATGAAATATTATAAACTGGCTACCTTGTTGGGAGTTAGAACTTTTGGAAAAGCATTGGTCCAGGGAAGTTTTGATGCGGATGTCTCAGAACATGAACCTGAAAAATCCAAACTTTTGGTTAAGGTGACGACCGCCAGATATTTGCTTCCAAACAGGAAGGACATTCAAGGTGTCGGTATTGAGCCTGATATTGAGGTGGAACAGGCCGAAAATTTCAGGACTTATGATTCTCGAACGAAAAAAGATTTTCAATTTCAGCAAGCTATGCAGTTTTTAAAGAAATCGCAAAAATAAAACACTCAAAACAAGGGTGTTTTTTTAATTTGTATAAACCTTGACATTGGGAAATAATTTGAATAGAATATCTCTTGAAATTATGACTAAAATTACACCACTTTCAGACCATGTTTTAATAGAGCCTTTAAGGGAAGAAAAGAAAAAGGGCGGGATTATCTTACCCGAAACGGTAGAAAAAGAGAGGCAGGAGAAGGGCAAGGTTGTTGCCACAGGACCTGGTAGGATTAAAGATGGCAAAAGGGCTCCTTTGGAAGTTAAAAAGGGCGACGTTGTTTTGTTTACTAAATACGGACCCAATGAAATTAAAATAGATGGCAAAGAATATTTGATTGCCAAAGAAGAGGATATTTTGGCAATTATAAAATAATTATGGCTAAGCAAATATATTACAAAGAAGAAGCTCGTGAGGCTTTAAAGCGAGGAGTAGATAAGGTCGCTAATGCGGTCAAAGTAACTCTTGGACCAAAAGGAAGAAATGTCATTTTGGACAAAGGTTTTGGTTCACCGGTAATAACCAAAGACGGAGTTACGGTGGCCAAAGAAATTGAGCTTAAAGATAAGTTTGAAAATATCGGTGCCGAATTGATAAAAGAAGTTGCTTCCAAGACAAATGATGTTGCCGGTGACGGTACCACTACAGCTACCATTTTGGCCCAAGCAATTTTAGCCGAAGGTTTTTCAGCTGTTAATTCCGGTGCTAACCCGATTGCGTTGAGAAAGGGGATGGATAGCGCGTTGGAATCGGTCATCAAATCACTGAATAGCAGAAAGAAAAAAGTTACCAAAGAAAACATAAGAGAAGTGGCATCTATTTCTGCAAACGATGAAGAAATCGGCAAACTTATCGCTGATGTGTTTAATGAAGTCGGAAAAGACGGGGTGGTGACCGTTGAAGAATCTCAGTCCACCGAGATGTCAAAAGAAATAGTTGAAGGTATGCAGTTTGATAAGGGTTATGCCTCTGCTTACATGATTACTAATACTGAAAGGATGGAAGCGGTTCATGACGACCCTTATATTTTAATAACCGACAAGAAAATTTCTTCCATTCAGGAAATTGTTCCTTTGCTTGAAAAATTATCTCAAGCCGGAAAAAGATCTTTGGTGATTGTCGCCGAAGATGTTGATGGAGATGCTTTGGCGACTTTAGTGGTTAATAAATTGAGAGGTACTTTTAATAGTTTGGCAGTTAAAGCTCCCGGATTTGGCGACAGAAAAAAAGAAATGCTTGAAGATTTGGCCGTGATAACCGGAGGACAAGTTATCGCCGAAGAGAAGGGAATGAAACTGGAAGCCATTGAATTGAATATGCTCGGACGGGCAAGAAGGATTGTGGCTTCAAAAGACTCAACAACCATTGTCGGTGGTAAGGGAAAGTCGGCTGACATAGAAAAAAGAGTTGCTCAACTTAAAAATCAAATCTCCAAAACAACTTCTGAATTTGATAAAGAAAAACTTCAGGAACGATTGGCCAAATTAACCGGCGGAGTTGCTGTCATTAAGGTTGGTGCTCAAACCGAGACCGAATTAAAGGAAAAGAAATTCAGAATTGATGACGCAGTTGCAGCTACTCGCGCGGCACTAGAAGAAGGAATTGTGGCTGGTGGAGGAGTCGCTCTTTTTGATGTTCTCCGAGATTTAAATAAGAAAGTTAACGAACCTAATAAGAAGAAATCTGAAGGAAAAGAAAATTTATTAAATACCGGGATTATCATAGACGACTTTTTAAAGGGTGTTGCTATTATCCAAAGCATTCTTGCTTTACCAATTAGAGCTATTGCAGAAAATTCAGGTGAGAATCCCGACAGAGTTGTCAATGAAATAATAAAAATGGATATTGGCTGGGGTTATAATGCTTCCAATGGAGAATATGGCGATATGTTTGAAATGGGAATCATTGACCCGTTAAAAGTAGTTAAGACAGCTTTGGTTAATGCTGTATCTGTGGCATCAACCATTCTTACAACCGAAGCGGTTATTACCGATATTCCAGAAGAAAAGAACTCACCAATGGGTGGTGGCGGAATGTCCCCAATGGGAGGCATGGGAGGGGACTACTAATTTTTAAAATAAAAAACGGTGTAAATTTTACACCGTTTGGGGGTCAGAATTAGAACTATTATCAAATTGAGAAACTCAAAAATGAGATGATTTCTAGGCGCAACGACGAAGATGTATATTAATATACTTCAAGGAGGAGCAACAAAGAAATCATCCATTTTTGAGTTTCCCTTAGAGGGCGAGCCAATTTTGCCCATCTTCTGCGTTGTTCGTCGCTCACGTACCTCAAGGTACGCATCGCTCCTCAACGCCTTGAATATGATTAAAATTGACTCCGCTCAAGTGATAATAGTTCTAATCCTGACCCCCTATTTAATTACAATAACGGGCTCGTTATCAGGAATCTCATCAAGCGAACTGGTTATTACTCTCATGGCACTATGATAACCTCTTGGCCCATCTTCATATTGGACAGGCCGGATTTTTCTATAAAGTTCCGTGTTCTTAAAAACAAGTTTATCATTTTCAATCCTGGCCCTGGGAAAACGGATAAAAAACTCTCTTTCTTTTAAGTCTGCGAAGGTAGTTACCTTGGGCAGATTTTTACTTTCAGATAACCTTTTTGATAATCCCAATAATTCCGTGATAGCTTCCAAGTGATTCCTAAGATAGTTCCATGCCCAGCCTTGCGCAGTTTTGGGTTGATCAGCCATGTTTATCTCCGCTTATTTAGATTTCAAAGATAAAAACAAAATACAATTTATACTGTGTTTTGTAA
>ERZ1292629.575-Hain-H43-01um-R1-575-length-40405-cov-8_pt3 | contig 15567 bp, 9 predicted proteins | sample MGYA00564399_ERZ1292629 | MGnify/ENA primary metagenome ERZ1292629 (study PRJEB36523, sample SAMEA6512636) | groundwater metagenome | collected 2019-01-08 | study: AquaDiva: Metagenomics assemblies of 32 groundwater samples
TCGCCAACGCCGCCGCAGTAATTATTAAAATTGCCACCAACATAGTTTGGGCTTTCTTCATTTTCCCCTCGCAAATAAAGTTGTCTGAAAATCCTGGAAAAAATTAGAATTTTTATATTTTATTTTAAAACGAATTTGCACGCTTTGATATTTGTCAGTCGAAATTTTATTAAAAATACTCTCGCCTGAATTAATCGGGCTAATTTCCACCAAACTATTAGTTAGCGGCGCCTCTGGCCCGAGATTTTCCGCATAAACGAACTGACCATCCTTTAAAGAAAAAGTTGCTTGACTGGAATCAATGGTTAAATTTAACTCATCCGAAGGATAAACTCCGGTGATTTCTTTAGCCCCTCTAAGAGAAAGACTAATTCGCTCGGTTACCAGCCGGCTATTGGCAACCACCTCGCTTTGGCCGGCGTTAGCTTTCTGATTTTGGCTAATATGAGCGACTAAATCAATTACCACCACCAAGACAAAAGCGGTAATTGAAAAATAAATCATCAGTTCAATTAATGTCAAACCGGCTTTTTTAGACGTTTTTATCAATCTATAAGACGGCTGGAACCTAATTGGAAATTGTCCGCCAGAGGCGGATCCGCCTTTGGCGGAAAAATTGCCCGCCTGCCGTCGAGGCAGGAAAATTGAAAATTGCTTGTTCATTTTGCCCAATTAATTTTAATATTGTTTAAAATCGGGGTGATGGTGTTGTCAGCAGTTTCCAGCCGAATTTTATATCTTAAATAGCGGTTGGAATGCAACCCTTGCCAAATTAATTCGCCAGAAGCTAATATATACCAATCATCAGCCGCGCCAGTACCATTAGGACCAAGAAAGTTCCAAGTACTATTGTTGTTATTGGCCGCCAGCTGGATTTTGATTTTGGTTTCCGGCTCCAATGCCCCTAAACTTGAAAAAGAAAGCCGATTAAAACCACCGCCTAAAACATTGCCGGTGTCAAGACTTGAAGATATTAATTCTCCCCAGGGAGCATAAACTTCGCTTTGTGAGACGATTAAGTAATAAGCCAAATCAATGAAATTATAATCAGTAAAACTTGAGCCTCCATTTGCCGAACGGGTAGCAAAAGCCTCAATACCGTCCCAATTTAAACTATTAAATTCTAGAATATCAGGGTTGGCAAGATTTAAAATCCGGAAGTAGCTGCTGTTGTTTGAAGAAGGTGAAGAGAAAACTAAACTGAATTGATGACCAGCCAGCAAGGTAATTGATGATGCAAAATGATGATTAATCCAGGCGAAGCTCGTTTCGACTTCTTCTGGCAATACAAAAGCTTCATTGACTAAAGTTTGTCCGGAAGTTAAATCTTGTAGGTTCACATATAAACTATCGTCTGGTAATTGTTGGTTATTTTTAGCCAGATAAAGCCCGACGCCGACAATACTTCTTTCAGAACTCAAGCTAAATTTTTCGCCCTCGACGCGGTTACTAAAAATATTGCGGTATGCCTGGCTGTCGTAAGGGTTGCCTTCATATTGGCCGTTATCAAAACCAAGAACATAAACTGGCTGCTGATTTCTTAATTCCCAAGCAGAACCATCAAATCTTAAGGTATTTAAAAAATTATCTGTCGTCATATTTTGAGGGATTAAATAATTCAAAGGTGTGCTCGCGCGCAAATCAAGATATCGCTGATTCGAAGGCAACAACCCCGAATCATAGATAACTACTAAGTGATAAATTGTCCCGGCCGTCACTTGAGCCGGACTGGGTAGATTAATTGTCTGCCAGCCAGTAGTCGAAAAATTGGCAATTGCCGAAGAAATAAAATTGCCCGAAGGAAAACCGTTAACATCGCTTTGGAGACCATAACGAAAAAAGATTTGCTGACCATTCCTTGCTTGGCTTAAAAAAACTCTTAATTGATTGACATTGCCGCTATGATTAGCGGTAAAACGCAAGGATATTCGATAATTGGGGTTATTTAGCCGATAAATATTGCCAAAACCATTAGCGATAAATTGGTTACCAAAATTTGCTTCTCCGCTACCGGGAGTTTTAGCTAATTTGATTGAGCCCGCCGATGATTCATCTATTTGGTTGTCGCTAAAATAATTATTGCCTGGCGGATTTTGCCAATTTTCTACCCCTGGTCCTGCCTGCCAATCAGTTTGCTCCCAGAGTGAATTTTGATAGCGGGTAAAGTACTCAGCCAAAGTTATCCCTTGTGAACCAGGCCAAGAAACAGTCACTTGGAGTTTCAAAGTTGAAGGATCCTTCTTTTCCGGATGATATATAATCTCAATCTCGCCGGCGCCGTTAACATTGGTGCGGGAAACATTGTCAATTATCAACGACCTGGTAAAAGTCTGCTCATTTAAGCTAATTTCCTCGGCGCCGGCAGCCAAAACCCAGATACCGGTGGTATTTTCCAAATGATAAGGATTTCCTGCGCCAATATTTTCAGTCCCCAAAGGATGATAAAGATAATTCCAATTATCCTCTTTTAAAGCTTTGGCCGCTTCCATTTCCTCTTGAGCCAACAGCCGGCCAACTTCGGCGTGACCTACCTGGCTTCCCGATTTTGCTCCAACAATAAATAAAGGGATAATCGCTGAAAGCAAAATTGCCACCACTCCCACGCCAATGATGGTTTCAATTAAAATTTGGCCTTTGCTTTTTAAGATTTTACTAATAATCAATCACCCCTTCTTGACTTAAATTGATATTGACTGATAAATTGCCGTCAGAAACCGTTAAAGTCCCAAAATTAGCGGTTTTTCCGCTTCTTGGGTCAAATAAAATTTCCGCCCCGGCTCCATTAATATCCCAAGACAAAATCGCCCCAGCCGGCAAAATTCTTGGCTGATTTTTAGAGTCGCCTGCCTGAAAACCGCTACCGGAATCAGCAAAAATAATCAACCGATTTTCCTCCAAAAGAACCCCCCAAGCTAAACCGTCTAAACCAGTCAGCGAATTCGTCTGGGCTTCTCTTAAGGCGACAATGGTCAAAGATTTTGCTTGCTCCAAACTTGAAGATTTACCGGACGAGACTAAGCTTAAAGCCCCCAGGCCGGTCAAAATCATCAGCACGCTGATAGCAATAATAATTTCCACTAAAGTAAAAGCTTTATTCAAACGAAAACTCCACATTAAATAGGATTTATTTCCCTCGGTTCGCCCCCTCGCTTTCAGCCTCCCTAACCAGCCTACTCGGCGGCTTCCGTTTCGGCTCACGCGTGGCTCGCCGAAGACTGAGCGCCACCTCGACCGGCATTTCGCTCGGGGGCATCCCCTCGGCTATACATTAATTTTTTCTAAATATATTTTGAATTTGAAATTTGATAAATTGGAATTTGTTTCGGATTTAGAATTTCGAATTTAGGATTTAAGAAATTACACCGCTCCTATAAAGCGCACACCCGCCTTGCCGGCGAGGCAGGTCTTTGAGCAACAAGCGAGCTGTTCTTTTTATCTTAAATCGTCCCAATCAACTGATAAATCGGCACCACAATCGAAACCGCCATCCCGCCAATCAACAAGCCGACAACTACTAACAAAGCCGGCTCAATTAAACTGGCAAGGGTTTTTAAAGAATTATCCGCCTGCTCTTCGTAATAATTGGCTAAACTTAACAAAAGATTATCTAATTGACCGGTTTTTTCCCCAACATTGATAATCGAAACCAATAGGGTGGGAAAATATTTATCCTGTCCTCGAAAGGCGTTGCCTAAGGAAACTCCTTTGAGGATCTTTTCCCTGGCTTTGAGAATTATTTTCTGATAATCACCAAGAGTCATTCCCGAGGCAGTAATCGACAAAGTCTCGCCAATATTGACGCCGCTTTGCAAAAGTCCGCCAGCGGTCCGGCAAAACCGCTGAAGCTCGAGCTGCTGGATTAAGCTTGAAGCAATCGGCAAGCGAAAAATAATTTTTTTTAACCATCTTTGCAAGCCTTTTTGGGAAAAGACAATTACAGTCAAAATGATCAGCCCCACCACCACCGCGATCGTCAGTATTGGCTTGAAAGAAGCAATTCTGGCTAAGAAAAAAAGCGCCCGGGTAGTCCAAGGAATTTCCAAATTCGAAGACGAAAAAACGCTGACTAATTTCGGAATCACAAAGGTGATAATAATTATTAAAACCAATAAAACGCCGCCGATTAGAATCGCCGGATAAATCAGCGCCCCTTTGACTTTGCTAACGAGCGCCGCTTCCTTTTTCAGCTGAAGGTTTAGTCGCCTTAAGGATTCGTCAAGCTTGCCCGAGGCCTCGCCGGCTTTGATCATATTAATGAAAATCGCGTCAAAATCCTTAGGATAAGCTTCCAGCGCCTGGCTTAAAGGTTTGCCGTTTTCAATTGCGAACTCCAAATCGCCTAAAATTGATTTAAAATAATTATTAGCTGAATCATTTCTAATAATTTCCAAACCCTTTAACAGACTCACCCCGGCCTTGATCATCGTCGAAAGATTGCCGGAAAAATTAATCTTATCTTCATAGGAGAGCTTTTTGGTAAAAACCAATTTTTTTTGAGCCGCTTTTTCTTTAACCGAAACAACTAAAAGTTTCTGCGATTTTAAATATTCAATCGCTCGACTGCGGTCTACCGCCTCTATTTGTCCTCGTTTTAAGCGGCCGTTGCTTTCCGCTGCCATATATTCAAAAAAAGGCAAAATCCCCTCCCAAGAGATTATTAAATTTTATCAATCTTTCATTATTTTTTCAAGCTTAATGGTGACAGAAACCATTGTTTTTTCTTTCCTTAGATACATGAGGTGCGATTTGAAGTCAATATATCCCGGTTTGGCAGCAATAATATAGTAAGTTCCGGGTGAAACTAAGAATTTAAAGCGGCCGTCGCGGTCTGTAACGTCAGTTTCTACCAATCGATTGTTGTTCTTTTGATAAATCCTCACAATCGCCATTTCAATTGGATGGTTGTAATTATCAACTACCACTCCATAAGGACGAGCTTTGAGGGTTCTTAAGAATTCTAATATTCCGGCTAACAGATAAAAAACTACTGACAGAATAAAGATTAGACCAAAATTGGTCTTAAATAGCATAATCAAGGCGAAAATAAAGCCAAGAATTAACATCGGCAGATGGATTTTCTGTAAAAAGCGGTTGAAACGCACCAAACCCACCCAAAAATTAATTAAGGACTTTGACCAGGCTCGGGGATCAAGGGGAATGTTAAAGGCAACAATCTCATTTATACTGGCAATTTTAAGCTTTTTGCCAGTATAGACTTTTTCATAGAAAGTCGAGGTTTTTTTAGCAGGCGGGAAAGTAAAACCGCTTTTTTGAACTTTAAGATAGAAAATCCCCGGCCTGACTAAAAAGCCGTATCTTCCTTGACTATCAGTCACCGACCGCTCTAAGACTCGCTTGTAATGAGTCTCTAAAATCCTCACTATCGCCCATGGGATTGGCTGACCGGCCTGAGAATTAAAGACCACTCCCCAAGGTTTGCGGCGGCGGCGGATTCCCAGCGCCTGGAGCATGTGAGTTAACCAATAAAGCACTTGCGGAAAAATATTAACTAAACCCAAAGCAGTGTTAATAATTGTCGGTATACTTAAGACAGCGGCAGCAGCGGTAATAATGCCGGTATTAATATCGGCAGTATTCTCTGGGTCAGCCAAAAAGTCTTGAACTTTTTCAGCGGCTTTAAAATACAAGACTGACAATGATCCGGCTGATTTCACAAAGGTCTCTTGGATGGCTTCGACTGAATAATCAGAAACGGAGATTTTTTGGCTGCCAAGAGTTGAAAGGACAAAATTATTTCCTGCAAACTCATGTTTGCCTTGATCAGCCGGGGTGAAAGTATAAGGATTTTCTTTAGAATAGGTAAGTTTTGCTTGAGGGTCAGAAGAACTAAAGAAAATTGCTTTCGCATAACCAGCCAAAATATTGCCGCCGGCATCAGCCACGGAAACTTTGACCGGATCTTGAAAAGCTACCCCAGCGATCACCTCCTCGGGAACCCCAGAAAGCATTAGATAAGCGGCTATGCCCCCTTGTTCTTTGAGGGCTTTCTCTTCATCAGTCAGCCCTGCTAAAGTTGTCAGAGTTAAAGTATTAGAATAAGGGGAGAAATTAGCAGCCGCATCATAGGCTCTCACATAAAAACGATAGCTTGTCTCTGGAGTCAGGCCCGTCAATTTAAAGGAGGTATCAGTGGTGGTACCAACCAGGATTTCCGAAGAAACATTAAAGATTTGGTAGCCAGTCACCCCGGTATCGTCGCTGGCCGGATCCCAGGCTAAAGTGAGGTAAGTGGCTGCTAATTGGCTGGCTCGCAGATTGCTGGGGGCAGTTGGCGGCGTAGTATCAGTAGTTTCGCCAGGAGGCACAGCTGAAAGCTGCTCTGTGCCTGAAGAGATGTTGCCATAAGAATCTACTGCCTTGAGGGTGTAGAAATAGGCCACTCCATTGGTTAGATCTGTATCAGTATAAGAAGTGCCAGCAATTGAGGCAGTTAAATCTCCTAACTCCCCGGAAGTGGTCGAGCGGTAGATATTAATATGATCAAAACTTGGCTCTGAAGGGTTGGTCCAGGAGAGAGAAACTTCTTGGTTACCGACAGTCGCAATAAAATCGCCGGGATTGCTGATTGCCGGAGCATTAAAGGTTACTTGGGGATGAGCACTTAAGATGATGTTGTCAGTGACATCAGTAATAGTAAGAGTTGAGGTGTGGGGACTGCCGGAGGATAGATAGCCGAGGATTTGACCTTGGCCATTAGTCCGGGAAAGATTATACCAAATCGTATCCCCTCCCTGATCAGAAGTCATTGTTACTTGATGATTAGCCACCTTTTTTCCCTGGGAATCTTTGAGGGTAATGGTTATTGTTGAGGTTTGATTAATCTCTAAACTGGTTGGCGAGGCAGTGGCGGTGGAAACCGTCGGTGAAGACCGCCTTGAACCCCCGCCCCCACCAACTGGAAACCAGTTAGTGGTATTGCCTTCATTGGTGGAATTGGCCGGATCGGCGAGCACGCCGGTGTTGGTCGAGTCTTTGACCGAAAGATAGTTTAAAGTTTTAGTGGCGGGAATGTTAATGGTCCAGATAGCCGGCGAAGCCGAAGAATGAAGGGAAAGCAAATTGCCGGCCGTGCCGGTGAGAGTTAGGTTGCCAGCGATCGTCTGGGTCGTCCCGGCCGTAAAGGTCAAAGTGACATTGCCGTTGGTCTTACTTAAATTATTAAAAGTCGTTGAGCCCAAGATTGACTGATTATTGCCGTCAAAAGTCACGGTTGAGGTGTCTTGGGTGAAAACGCCGGTATTGTTCCAAATGGCTTCAAGATTAATCTGGGTCGCCCCGCCGGCGCCGGCGGTAGCGTTAAGTGTACCAACCGTAGTGATATTTCCGCCAGCGTCAATGTCATAGCCGTCGGTGTTTAGGACATCCCCGCCATTGATTTGCAAATGGCCAACCTTGAAATTGGAGCCCAAATTAGTAGTGTCAGGTGAAGTGCCAATGGCTACGTCACCAAAGTCCAAACCGCCGACGTTGTCAGTGTAAGTTAAATCGCCGTCAAAGGTCACTTGGGCGCTAGGACTGCTTTTGGTAATTGAGCCGCCATTGAGAGTAATATCACCGGCAATGTTAACAGTTGGATCGTTGGTATCCAAATCCAATTCGCCGTCGGTTAAAGTAAAGGTGCCGTTGACATCCAAAGGATCAGCGATAATGACATCATCATTGGCCGGGTCAGCGGCGGTGTTGTTGATTTGCAAATTATTGAGGATTTTGGTATCGGAAGTCAAAGTCTGATCAGCGGCGGTACCGGCTAAAACCAAGGTTGAGGTCCCCGCATCCAAAGTCCCGCCAGTGAGATTGACACTCCCGCCCACCTGCCAAGTAGCCCCGGTGCCCAGCTTAAGATTCTTTGCCCCCGCTCCCGCTCCCGTTGTCGAAAGCCCGCCCGTGACATTAACCACCACATTGTTGGCATTATCCAAAGTTACCGCCGATGCCCCGTCAGCTTGAACCAGCAAATCTCCGCCAACCGCCAAAGTCCCCACTGGTCTTGCTCCATTGACATGGGTATTTTTGACAGTGAGGTTGTTAAAAGACTCCCCGTCAGAAGTAATATTTTGTTGAGCGGCGCTGTCCAAGATAAATGTGTTTGTACCTTCAGTTGTCAGCGTCCCCCCCGTCAAATCTATACTCCCAGAGACGTTCCAATTATTTGAACCGGTCTGAATAATTTCGGATCCGAATAAGCTTGCATCAAAACTAATATTGCCTGTAACATTGACTGTCGGGTCATTTGTTGTCCCATCTAAGGTCATCGTCCTTCCGGGGAAAAGAGAGGTTAAAGCAAGATTGCCTGAAAAGGTGGTCGTTCCTGCTGATAAAACTACCGCGTGATTAGCGTCATTGTTTGAATAGAGTTCAATATTGCCCCCGTAAGTTCTGGCTGGCAGGGTTCGGCTGTTCTCAAAGCGAACATGACAATTTAGAGTTCCTCCGGCTGAATTAAAAGTCCCCGCCATTCTCAATCGTTCAGCCGCCCCTCCAGAAAAAGAATAACACGCTCCGGTGTCTCCCAAAACAAGGGCGCCATTAACATATGGCTCATTCTTTAAGGTATAAGTGCCGGTGATATTCATTGTCCCCATGGCATAATACCATTGATATTCTTGAGTGATGGTGCCTTCAATATTGATATTATTAAGGGCTTGGTTATTGAGGGTGCTGATAGTCTTATCAGTGCCGGTCATCGTCACGGTCGAGCTGCCTCTAATTAGATTGGCTACTACAAGGCTACTCGTATCCCAATTCCCCGCTACAGTCCATGTGCCGGTATCTAAATCCAAAACCCCGGAATCAAACTGAAAATCGCCGGTGACATTGACATCTTGGCCGTTGCCGTCCAAAGTTCCCCCGTAACCGCCGGCGTTGGTAATATTTATTATCGAAACAGTGGCATCGAGATTACTATTTCCCGCTCCACTGGCATCAAAAATCGCCGAATCGTCAGCATCCGGTGAGGGCGCCCCGCCTTCGCCGCCGGAAATTGTTGACCAGTTGTTGCTATCTGTCCAATCGCCCGTTCCCGCCGCTCTCACCCAGTATCTATTGCCGGCAGAGGTAAATTCCCAGTTGGTCGTATTTGAACCGGAAGAATTGGAGGCATAGATTTTTCGGCCGCCCGATGCATCTGAATATTGAACATCAACATAATCAGCCGTATAACTTGCGGCGGCGTTGACATTTAAAGACCACTGGGCGGCCGCGTCTGATCTCAAAGTGACTAAGTTTCCGGCGGTGCCGGCAAAATTTAAACTTGTTCCAGCAGAAGTCGTAATCGTATCGGCATCATCTATTGTATATGTATAGCCGCCATCAAAATTCAATGTCCCTTGGGTTAAATTTATATTATGCAAGCTACCCGAACCAGCTATGTGGGCGGTTCCGAGTGCTTTAGTAACAGTTAAAGTTCCCGTCGGTGTCACGCCCGAGGAAAGAGTAAGAGTCTGATCAACATCGCCATTCATCGTGATAGCGGCACTGCCGCCGTCAAAAGTAGTCGCAATGCTTATTCCTTGTTTAGCTTCGATAGTGCCCGTATTGACTACTCCGTCAGTTAAGGTTAGTGTGCCGGCAACGACCATGGTATCGCCTAAGGCGATTACAAGAGAGCCTGATGTCGTTTTTTCAACATCATAAAAAGTCTCGGTAGTAGTAACATTGTAGATTGAGCTGTGAAAAACTACTTTGCCTGTGCCTTCGGTAAATGTTCCGCCATATTTGTAAAAGTCGATATTGGTGAAAGTTAGGATGGCCGGGGCAGTAAAGATACCGGAATATTGAGTAAAAATAGTGTTGTCATAACGAGTAAAAGTTAAGTTAAATCCATTGTAGTTTAAAGGGACATTATTGGCATCGCCGAAGCCAGCCGTGATATAAAGGCCAGCAAGAGAAGCATTACCGCCAAGAGAGATTGAATCTAAAGCATCAGCGGCATTATCTAAGCGTAAATACGGTCCCGTGCTGCCAGAGGCAATGGTATATGCCTGTACCACTCCGTTATCGCCAAAATCAAGGAAGGCGTCTCCGCCGTCAAAGGTGGCAGCTTGAGAAATATCTCCTCGGGCATCAATAACACTATTAGCATCCACGGCATTAATTATTCCGTCAGTTAAAGTCAGGGTATGACTGACGACCATGGTATCGCCGGCGGCGATTACAAGAGAGCCTGATGTCGTTTTTTCAACATCATAAAAAGTCTCGGTAGTAGTAACATTGTAGATTGAGCTGTGAAAAACTACTTTGCCTGTGCCTTCGGTAAATGTTCCGCCATATTTGTAAAAGTCGATATTGGTGAAAGTTAGGATGGCCGGGGCAGTAAAGATACCGGAATATTGAGTAAAAGTAGTGCTGTCATAACGAGTAAAAGTTAAGTTAAATCCATTGTAGTTAAAAGGGACATTATTGGCATCGCCGAAGCCAGCCGTGATATATAAACCAGCTAAAGATGCGTTACCGCTTAAAGTGATGGAGTCATTGGCATCAGCCGCATTATCTAAACGAAGATACGGTCCGGTGCTGCCACTTCCAATAGTGTAAGCTTGAACAGCCACATTATCACCAAAATCTAAAGTGGCATCACCGCCGTCAAAAGTGCCAGCTTGAGAAATGTCGCCTCGGGCATCAATCGTACCAGTAAGAACTGCACCATCAGTCAAAGTTAAGGTACCAGCCACTACCATAGTATCACCAGAAGTAATCGTCAGTAATCCACTGGCAGCTTTAGATACCTCAACATTATTAAAAGTCTCGGTGGCGGCAACATTATAAACTCTAGAAGCAGTTGTGCCGAAAGTCACTTTACCAGTACCAGGGTCAAAGCTTCCGCCCGCATCGTTGTTAAAATTATTATTGACTTGTAAATTTCCCGAAGTACTCGTAAAAGCCCCGCCGGTTTGAGTAAAGGCGCCGTTTAAGGTAATTGCCGAATCGCCGCCGGTAAAAATCCCGTCTGCCTGGTCAATACCGCCAGCACCAACAGTAATTGTAATCCCGGCTGATTGAGTGATGGTTCCGGTATAGCCAGAAAGAATATCAATGCCCGCGACATTAACCGCCGCATCAATCGTTACCCCATTTGTTCCAGCATTATTAAAGACAACGGTATCATCCGAGCCGGGGACTATCCCGCCATCACAGTCACCGCCAGCACCGCCTGAACTTTGATCCCAATGGGTAACATCATTCCAGTTAGCCGGATTAGTATCTCCCACCCAGTAGCAGGTAGTGGCGGCGGCTTGGGTTTTTTGGGGGGCGATCCAAAAATTAATCAAAATACTCGATGAGAATAAAATAAATAGTAAAACAACCCCAATATGAATAACCTTTGAGTTAGGAAAAAGACTCCAGCGGTAATACCATTTATACTTTTGTCTCATAAGATCATGTAATGGCAAAGCCGCCGGCACAAGCGTCCGGGTGCTCTTTTGAATCTTGCAAATTTCTTGATCTAACGACATACCATTATCTTGTTTTTTATTAGCCATAAATTCCACCTCTTCCGGAGGAAATTCGAATATCTAAATTCGAAATACTAAACAATTTCTAAATCACAATTATACAATGTTTTAAACTGTTTGTAATTTTGAATTTGGAATTTGCTTAGAATTTAGAAATTATTTTCTTACTCTCTCGTTACCCTCAAAACCTCTTCTAAAGTAGTAGTTCCGGCTTCGACTTTGCGAAAACCGTCTTCCAGCATGGTGGTCATTTTTTCCTTAATCGCCAATGCTTTAATTTTTTCCGCCGAAACCCGCTCAATAATTAGCTTTTGCATCCCGGAAGTAATTTCCAAAATTTCGAAAAGAGCAATTCTTCCCCGGTAGCCCCGGCCAGCGCATTGAGGACAGCCCTTGCCTTTATAGAACTGATTGGGAATTTTAATGGTTTTTGGTCCATAAGCTTCCTGACTTAAAGCTGAACTTTGATTTTTAAGTTTTTCAACTTCAGCCGCCGATAAAGAATAGGTTGTCACACAGCTTGAACAAATTTTTCTGACTAACCTTTGGGCAATGACTAAATTTAATGTCGAGGCAAGTAAAAACGGTTCCACCCCGATATCAATTAATCTGGGGATTGCCCCGGAAGCATCATTAGTGTGCAAAGTTGAAAGCAGTAGATGACCGGTTAAGGCAGAGTGGATTGCCATTTCCGCGGTTTCCTTGTCGCGGATTTCGCCAACCATTAATATATCCGGATCCTGACGAAGTAAAGACCTAAGGCCGTCAGCAAAAGTCAGACCGATTTTTGGATTAACCTGAATTTGATTGATTCTTTTCAGGTCATATTCAATCGGATCTTCAATTGTCGAGATGTTGACTTCCGGCCGATTTAAAAGATGCAAAATCGTATATAAAGTGGTGGTTTTTCCTGAACCAGTCGGGCCGGTGGCCAAAATCATCCCGTGCGGCCGGGTAATCGCCGATTTGACTAATTTTAAATCCCGCGGATTAAGACCTAATTCTTCCAAAGTTAAAAATCTTTCCGATTCTTCCAAAAGCCGCAAAACCACCTTCTCGCCATAAAAAGCCGGAATAATTGAGACTCTGACCGCGGTGCTGTGATGCTCGCTCTCAAAGCGAAACCGTCCGTCTTGGGGAACGCGCTGTTCGTCAATTTTTAAATCCGCCAAAATTTTTACCCTCGCCACTAAGGCGGGATGAATCGCCACTGGCAGATTCAAAATATCCTGCAAAATCCCATCCACCCGCATTCTGACAATGAATTCTTTCGGCAGTCTTTCCAGATGAATATCAGAAGCCCCCTGACTGATGGCATATTCAACCAAAGAATCTAAAATTTTTATTACTGGTAAATCTTGGGCCATCTGGACAATATCTAAACCCTCGATTTCTGATTTTTTGACATTTTCTTGGATAATCTCTTGGAAATCCTTGGCAATCGATTTTTTATAAAGTCCCAATGCCCCGCGAATCTCGTTAGCCGTGGCGATGTAGGGAATAACCTTTAAATTCGTCTGTTTTTCAACAAAATCAATTGCCTGCAGATCACCGGGATCTTCCATGGCTAATTTAAGCTGGTTTTGATCTTTGCCAAAAATGACAATTTTTCTGGCTTTTGCCATCTGCTCCGGAATCAGTTTCAGATTTTCTTCGCCGACTTGAATATTTTTTAAATGGATAAAGTTAACTCCGAAATATTCCGCCAAAATCTCCGCCAAATATTCTTCGGAAACATCGCCGTGTTCAATTAAAACATGACCAATATCACGATCGGTTTTTTTGGCTTCCTCATAAGCAGCCTCAAATTGCTTTTCATCAATAAAACCCGAGGAAAGCAGGGCCTTTTCCAATTCTTTGGCGGTAATATGAATCATTTTTTAGATAATCCCGAGGCGATTTAAAAAAAATTGATAAAAGGTAAATTGACTAAGAATGATAATTAAAATCGCCGCTGAATAGAGAAACGGAGCGATTCTCGTTCTTGAGAGAATTTGATTTTGTTTTAAAATAAGCTGGCTGGCGATTTTGAAAATTATCATCAAAAGTAGACTTCCTAAAAATAAAACCAAAAAATTTGGATAACCGATAATTAGAGAAGTTAGAAAGAAGACATAAAAGTCGCTTTCCAAAAACATCGGCCGGCGGGAAACTTTGCCGATTATTAATCCTACTAAAACCATTAAAGCCCCGGCAGCGATTGCTAAAACTAAAGGCTCAAATAAATTCCAAGAAGAAGAAAAGAAATAATTGTTGCCTTTGCCAGGTAAAAGATAGACCCCCATAGGATCATTTTTTAAAGCTATATAAAACCGGCCCAGCTGAAAAAGGATTGCCAAAAGATTGACAACTAAAACAATAATAATCGCTTTTCTAAGACTTTCTTTGCGGGCTAAACCCAAAATCAAGTCTTGCCGAAGCAACCATAATAAGATAACTACCGCCACCGTAAGCGGTATCCAATTGATGATTCCTGAAAACCAAAGCATCCCACCCTCGCAAAAGTATCTGTTAATTACTGGCTTTGATGATTATGGCAAAATCGTTAGGTCAGTGCCGACTTCGTAGCGATTATTATTATTGCCGCCGTCAGCGCTGTGCCGGGGGGTATTGTCGGAATTTTCAAAAGCAGCATCCACTTCATAGGTTTTATTAGCCACTGACACCCCAAAACGATAATAATTGCCGGAAGCCACCGTGTTAGTCGGATCTAAAGGCAAGGCCGCCAAGGGCGCTCCGGAAGACACTAAGCTAAAGTTAATCGGAATCCAGCCGGTACCGTCATTTTTCTTGCGGGTATTGTCATTTACCCCATCTGTTGACTGATAAGGTCCGACCAAACCGGCGAAATCATGATTGTCAGCCAAATAGAGATTAATTGCCGTAGCCTGGGACGTCAGATCAGAAAAACGCTGGGAATCGCGGGATTTTTCCAAAATTTTCGCCGGGTTAATAGCAACGACAATAATAATCGCCAAAATGGCAATAATGGCGATGACAATTAAGAGCTCAATTAAGGTAAAGCCTTTACCCCGAGCGTATTCGAGGGGTCTTTTCTTTAGAGAACTTTTCAATTCCACCTCCTTTATCCGACGAATCTCTAATCACAAATTAACACTTATGATTCTTTATTCGTGAAAATTCGTGAATAGTAAAATTCGTGGAATGTTGTTCATTTTATTATTTTTTTTGTTCGCTTAAAAAACCTTCGACTTTTTTGACTACTTGCTGGGGAGTAACATCCGATTTAACTAAATAATCCACTGCTCCCAGCTTGAAACATTCAAAAACCAGATCTTCCTGACCGAAGTTGGTAAGCAGTATTACCGGAGTGTTAAAAGTCGCCGGGTTGCCGCGCATTTTCTTAAACAGGGCTAAACCGTCAAGTTTGGGAAGCATAATGTCCAATAAAACCAGATCGGGTTTGACTTCAGCGCTTTTTTTCAAGCCCTCCTGGCCGTCATAAGCCAAAACCACCTCATAGCCGTCGTTGGTAAATTTTTTCTGATACATTTCCGCCAAGGAAACATCGTCTTCCACCATCAGTATTTTTGCTTTCGCCATTTTAGCTCCTTACTATTATAATAATACTTCCAAATTTTTTTGCAAGCCCATTCACTTTTTACTTTTGACTTATATTGTGCTATACTATCATCAAGCCGAGACCGAAGGAGGTGATCAAGATGATCCAGACTCGGCGGGTGATCGCAATTGGCGGGCGGGCAGTTGACCGAGGGACTTTGGCGGTTTATTCCTATCCGCACTACAATCCGGGGGTCGCTTGTTTCGCCTCAATCGCTGTTCATGCCCCAGAAACTGATGATCTCGAGAATATGGCAACTCTCGCTGGACGTCTGTCTCGTGGGGAATGCAAAAACAAAATCCGAATCTGCCCTGACGGCATCCGGCTCGAAACCCACAGACTCGATCCCCGAATCCGCGACCCGCGGATCGATGTTGCCCGACTAACCTGGGTAGCGGATGACTATGGCAAGGAAAGAGAACTCGCAGAATGGTTCGAGGTCGTAGCCAAGCACCTGGAGTGTCTCCAGGTCAAACTTGGCCTCGCCGTTACTGAAGAAACCACCGCCTA
>ERZ1292629.2466-Hain-H43-01um-R1-2466-length-15535-cov-5_pt1 | contig 15535 bp, 18 predicted proteins | sample MGYA00564399_ERZ1292629 | MGnify/ENA primary metagenome ERZ1292629 (study PRJEB36523, sample SAMEA6512636) | groundwater metagenome | collected 2019-01-08 | study: AquaDiva: Metagenomics assemblies of 32 groundwater samples
ACTGATTTTTTCGCCCAAAATTCAATACGAATTGGCCGCCGAGCGAAGCGAGGCGGCTTCCAATTCCTTGTCTTTTTCTAAAAAGTGGACCCAGGGAGAATCGAACTCCCGCCTGATCAATGCGAATGACCCGTTATACCACTTAACTATGGGCCCGTGTTTTATTTAATACCCCAAAAAGAGCGGTAAAACAAGGGAGAGAAAGAGGATGATAACCACAGCGGCGAAAACTATTTTTTTGATTTTTTCTTTTTGTTTTGGGTTGGCCATAAAAGTAAATTGAAAAATTAAATATCAAAATGAAAAATGGAAACTAGAATGCTTATTTTTTGGGGCTCTTTCGGGTTTTGCGGCGAAGATTGTGGACTTCTTTTTCGATTCTTGAAACGTCTTCTTGAATTTCTTCTAAAACATCTTCCTCGGTTTCGATTTCGGATTCGGCTTTTTCGACTAATTTTTTTTCACCTTTAAGACCAGAGAGAACAATGCGGTCGCCGATAAAAAAAGAAACAAAAAGACCGGTGATAAGAAGAATGATAACGCTAATAATAATAGAGACGGGTCCGAATAAAAAGGGGAAGAGCTCGGCGGTTTCCCAGACGCCTTTCCAAAAAAGAACGATGGCGACGCCGCCGATAATCGTGTATAAAATCGGATGCCGACTAAGGCGGCCGCGAACTTTGTCTTCAAGACGGTCGAAAAATTTAACGATTTTTTTTATCATAGGCCGGAACTATTTTTATTTTATAAAATCTCTCGATGGGTTTAAAGAACCTATCTCACGAGATTAATGATAAAAAGTAAAGCGAATTCGATAGCTGAAACAACGCACCAAGTGCAGAAAGCGCGAAGAACAAACCCTTGAATAAAAGTGAAATACATTGAGAAGATAAAGCCGAACCAAATAATTAGGGAAATTGGCCAAAAGACGTGGAGTGAGCCGGCGGCAAAAAGAACCGAAAAAAATAGAAGGCCTAAATACATAGCCAAACCAGCATAGGCATTCGGAAAACCCAAAGAGCGGCTAAACTTACTTTGTTGGACTTTGGTGCACCCCTCAGGCGGGAATAAAATGCATTTAACCGGAGTTTTGGTGTAGGCGTGATAAGTTAGATAACTGGTGTTTATAATGCCGATAACCGAAAGCAGGATGATAAAAAGCAATGAATTTTCCATATACTTATTATAGAGGATTTACCAAAAAACAAAACTTAGATGATTGAAGCCGCGAATATTTATGCATTTTAAAAAAAGAGTATGCCGCGGCCTAATGGCCGCGGAGCTTCATTTTCTGTTTTTAAAGGGGTAATTTTTCTCGAGGCGTCCCAGTTCTTTTAAAGTTTTAGGCCAGGTAATAAAGCGAATGGCTCGATCATCGATATACCAACGGGCCATGGGTTTAATTTTTGTCACGGAATTATAAGGAATTTTATTTTTATCCAGCCATTTTTTAATGGCGACAGTTCCTTGGCTTTTAACGTAGGCGCGGCGGCTAAATATGATGATCTTGAATTTTTTTTGCAGAGCCATAAGCGCTGGCCTTACTCCCGGCATGGGCGGGTCATAGATTGTTCCGTCCTGCCACCCTCGAGAATACCGATGAATAACGCCGTCAAAATCAACGGCAATGGAGTGTTTTTTTGTTTTCTGAGTCATCTATTTTAAAATTAGCAATTTTTAAAAAATGGTTTAGAATTCATTTCTATAACGGGCTGTAGTATACCGGTAGTACGTGCGCTTCGGGTGCGTAAAGACCGAGTTCGATTCTCGGCAGCCCGACCAACAATAATTGAAAAATTATTTATTGCCAGTTGAGCCGAAACCGCCACGGGTTTTATTGGGCATTGTTTCTACTTCTTCCCACTCGGCGCGGTCGATATTTACAAAAATCCCCTGCGCGATTCGCTCTCCTTTTTCCACTATAACAGGGCTTGAGGAAAAATTAAAACAGGCGGCTTTAACCTCATCTTCGTCACCAGAATAATCAGGGTCAATAATGCCAATACCATTGGCCATCATTAATCCTTTTTTATGGAGAGAGCTGCGGCTGGCAAGTAGAAAAAAATGACCCAAAGGAGTTACAATGGCGACATTTAGAGAAACATAGCCAACTTTGCCGGCTGGAATTTCAACTTTCTCGCGGGCGGCTAAATCAAAAGCGGCGGCGCCTTGGGTTTTATATTCAGGAAGGGGTAGAGATTTATCTAGGCGTTTAATTTTGATTTTCATTTTTTAACTGTTTAATAAAATCAAAGATAGCGGAAACTGTAAAGATAATCTGGAGAATTATAAAGATTAAATCATTAATATAAATACTGTAAATTTCTAAACAAATACCTCCGCCAATGTAAAAGATATTCTGTTTTTTTCTGTTTTTAAGAAGAATGCCGAAGGAAATAAGTATAATACCTAATGCTCCAATGATTTTAAAAATATCCATATTTTACTTAACGTAATACTTCTTTTTGATTTCTTCTTCGATCCCCTTTTCGGCCTCATTCTTTTTGGCTTTAGCTTGCTTCATCATCTCCGTGAGTTTTTTGTCGGACAGCACCCCAAGTTTTTTGATTTCGGATTCAAGGTGTTCGCGGATGTTTAATTTGGGATCGTCTAAAACTTCTTCTAAAAGAATATTTAAAATTTGACCAACCTTTGGGCCGGGTGGGGTGGCCAAAATTTTCATCACGTCCTCGCCATTGACTTTAAGCATCTTGGGTGAGAGCGGGTCGTGGCGGACTTTTTCTATCATAAAAAGCAGGTGGCGGAGTTTATAGGGCACGGCTTTGGGCACGCCGGAGCCAATGCGGTCGGCTTCGCGGACTTTGATAAGGTCGTCAATATTTTCCGGTCCCACGCGAGCCAGAAAGCGACGCACGCCGGCGGCTGAGACCTCGCCGACGTTGTAGTAGAAAAGATGCTGACGGACGAGATGAGTGACTTGTTCGGAGAGGTCTTTAGGGAATCGCAGGCGATCCATAATTTTCAGCGTCATTTTGGCGCCAATCATCTCATGGTTATAGAAAGTTGAATCCGGACCGTCGCCGGCTTTAGAGCGGGGCTTGCCGATGTCGTGCAAAAGTGAGGCGAGACGAATGGCGAGTGGATATTTTTTCTTCACCGTATAGTCCAGGGCGCGGACGTTATGTTCAAAAACCGTGTAGACGTGGTGCTTGTTTTGGCCGCAGCCAATCCCCTCCCTAAGTTCAGGCAAAATGTTTTTTAGAAGATTCAATTCTTCTAAAAGAATCACACCGCGAGCGGCAGAGTCCGACATAATGAGTTTCACAAATTCGTCGCGGACGCGTTCTTTGGCGATCATTTCCAAAAGTCCGGCGTGTTTTTCGATAGCGCGGCGGGTGTTAAATTCTATTTCCCAATCGAGTTCGGTAGCAAAACGAACCGCGCGCAGAAGCCGCAAGGCGTCTTCGTTAAAACGCTCGTCAGGATTGCCAACCGTGCGAATGATTTTTTTCTTAATGTCGGCTTGGCCGGAGAAGGGGTCGATGAGTTCAAAGTGCTCGATCGCTTCGCTTGATAGATCGCTTCGCTTGATAGATCGCTTCGCTGATTGAAATGCTTTTTTATCATCTCGTCCGCCAGAGGCGGATCCGCCTTCGGCGGAAACAATTCCAACACGCAATGCCATGGCGTTCACTGTAAAATCGCGGCGGGAGAGGTCTTCTTCAATGGTCTTGGCGAATTTGATTTCGTCGGGATGACGTTTGTCGGTGTATTTACCCTCCTTGCGGTAGGTGGTGACTTCAATAGAACTAGGTGATAGGTTATAGGTTTTTCCTCCAAGGGAGGATCCGCCTTTGGCGGAAGGTGCTAGGTTATTTTTTGAAGGAGAGGAATTGGTTTTGACTAAAACGGTGCCGAAGGCGTTTTCGTAGACGCTGTCGGCAAATAATTTCTGAACTTGTTCGGGCTTGGCGTTCGTGGCTACGTCCCAGTCCCTGGGTTCTCTTTCAAGCAAAATATCACGAACGCAACCGCCGACCAGGTACGCCTCAAAACCGGTTCCTTCGAGCTTTTCGACGACTGATTTTACTTCTTCGGGGATGGAAAGAATCATGCCTTATAACTTGAATTTTAACCGAATTTGAAGATTTTGATAATAATCCCGGAAGGGAGGAAGTTTGACATTATTAATGTGTACATTAAAATGTACACAAAGGTCATAATGAATATAATAAAAATATGAGCGTTAAAACTACTTTGCCAATATCAGAGGCACGAAAAAAAATTTTTAAAATTGCGGAAGAAGTGCAGAAACCCAATAGGTACTACACTCTCACTGAAAAAGGGCGAGCAAAAGCGGTGATAGTTTCGGCTGAGGAGTTTGAGTCATTGATGGAAACAATCGAAATTATAACTAATCCCCTTTTAATGAAGGAGATAAAAGAATCCCGGGAAGATTATAAAAAAGGCAATTATGTGGGCCTGGAACAAGTTCTAAAGAATGTATCAAGTTCTACTAAAAAAATCGGCTCAAAAAGATTTAGAAAAGGTAGATAAGCGCTATAAACCGAGAATCATTAAGGCGCTTTTAAATTTGAGAGGTGATCCTTTGTTAGGAAAGCCGCTCGTGGGAGAACTAAATGGGTTTTATTCTTTGCGAGTTTGGCCATACCGAATAATTTATACTATCTACAAAAACGATTTAGTGGTTTTTGTAATTAGTATTGGACACAGGCAGAGCGCTTATTAAATTTAGTAGAAATTAAAATTTTCATAAAATCGCCGCTTAAATTTTTCGCGGCTTCACCAATAATTTCAAACTCGCGAATAACCGCGTCAATAGTTTTATTGTCTTTAAGAAATGAATCAAAATCTAAATTTTTAACGTAGTCCTCGATTTTCCCGATTGCTTCCTGAATGTGTTTTATATACGCAGAATCATTTTTCATAAATCACTTCAGCTTCCTTTAAAACCCGGTCTCGAAAGTATCGACTAAGCGCTCCGTAAGTAAGTAAATCAACTTTTTTGCCCAGACGCTCGCTTAAAATTCGTTCCATCGCCACAAATTTAAAAAGGCCGACGCGAATTTCGGGATTAAGCTCAACTAGAATATCAACATCACTATTACTTTTCTCCTTGCCTTTTAAATAAGAACCGAAAAGCGCGGCTTTTTTGATAGCCGATTTTAAGGGCTCGCTTTTAAGAGCTTCGAGTATTTGATTGATAATTTGTTCTTTTTCGTTCATCTTTTTCGATAGAAATATAACATAATCCAAGGGCTTATTCAATATTTACCGGACTTCGGCGGCAAATTGCTTTTTAGTTTCTTCTGTAATTTTTGCTTGGAGGGGCTCGATTTCTTCAGTGGTTAAGGTACGTTCATTTGAACGGTAGATAATGCGGTAGGTGTAGCTTACTTTGCCAGCTTCAAATTTTTCGGGGTTCTCGTATTTATCTAGGAGTGAAACTTCTTCGACTAAATCGCCGCCGATGTCTCGGATAAGATCAAAATAATTATTAGGGGCGAAATCAGCAGACACCACAAAAGAGATGTCGCGGGTGATGGCTGGATATTTACTGACTTCTTTATAAGTGTTGCCCAGTTTGAGTTGACGCTTAACTCGTTCGTCCTTGGACCAGAGCAGACGAATATCAGGCAGGTCCATACTCGCAATCGCTAGCCGCTCTAAACCAAAACCAAAAGCCCAGCCATTGTAGCCGGTTAAACCGAAGTTGGCTAAAACTGCTTTGCGAGGCAGGCCGCAGCCGACCATCTCAATCCATTCCCCTTTTTTCTCGATTTCCATCTCTAAACTCGGGTCGGTATAAGGAAAAACATCAGGATTAAAACGATTTTTTACATCAGCGCCAAAAATTTTTTGCGCGATTTCGGTTAAAACATTTTTTAGGTCATCAAGAACAATAGTTTTTTGGCTGTCCGGAACTAGATAGACCGCGCCCAGTTGGTGAAAAACATTCATATGATGGCGGTCAATCTCGTCTTTGCGATACACCTTGCCGTAACAGATGACGCCCAAAGATTCATTATTTTTGATTCTCTCTTTAATGGAGGGATGGTTTAAGTAGTAGTACCACATCACGGTGTCGTGGGTGCGCAAAATATTGTCAGTGTTTATATAGTAGGTATCGGACTTACTTCGCGCAGGATGGCCCGGAGGCATATTGAAAAGATCAAAGGTAACTTGAGCCGGAACGATTTCGGGGATTTTAATAATATCGAAGTTAGCTAAACTTTTGGCCTGCAAAGTAAGATTGACCATTTCCGCCAAGGGACTCCCCGGCGTTCGCGAGAGATCGGGCATTTTTAGAAAGCGCTTCATTCGCAGACCTTCGGCGTCGGTGCGTTTTTCTAACTCTTCAAGGAGTTGTTTTTCTTCTTTTGAATCAATAATGATTTTATGGTTCATGATGAAAATATCTTACCTAAGTGATTTAAGATTGGCAAAAAGAACGAGATTTTTTAATTGTGTCAGGGGTGGGGATCGAACCCACGACCTTAGCGTTATGAGTGCTACGCTCTAACCAACTGAGCTACCCTGACCTAAATCTATATTAATATAATTATTTATATTTGATTAAGCAAGAAAACGCTGATATAATCAAATTTCTCTTAGCGCGGTTGGGTTGGGAATGGTTTTCCGGGGAGCCCCATAAGCTCCTGAAGGGGGTTCGATCCCCCCCGCCGCAAAAGTATTAATGAAATCTAATTCTAAAATCAAACCGCTTAAAATTGCGATTTTGGGTTTTGGCAGAGAAGGGCAATCGGTGTTTAGATATCTTAAAAAATCTTCCCATTTTAAAAAATCAAAGATTGAAATTTTAGACAGAAAACGCAGCCGGAATTATCTTAAAAACCTAAACCGGTTTGATTTGATTTTCAGATCGCCGGGCATCCCTTATAATCTGCCGGAGCTTAAAAAAGCCCGAAAAGAAGGGGTTTATTTTTCGAGTGTCACTCGGCTTTTTTTTGAAAATTATCAAGGGAAAATTATTGGTGTCACCGGTACCAAAGGCAAAGGCACGGTTTCAACACTGATTTATGAGATGTTTAGGGCCGCGGGCAAAAAAGTTTTTTTGTCGGGCAATATTGGGAAGTCCGCCGTGGATTCGCTTTCAAAACACAAAAATTTTCCGCTCGCGGTTTTAGAGTTTTCGAGCTTTCAACTTCAAGATTTAAACATTTCGCCGCCAGTGGCAGTGGTTTTAGATATTTTTCCGGATCATCAGGATTCCCATAAAAACTTTAAAGAATATTACGAAGCCAAAGCTAATATCGGTCGGTTCCAGTCCGGCGACCGCCGGAAAAACGACAAGATTTTCTTTTTTACTGATAGCGCTTTGAGTAAAAAATTGGCTATGAAAAGTCCGGCACAAAAATTTCCGGTTGATTACCGAAAGTTTAAAATTTTTAAAGCCACTGATCTTAAAATTCGGGGCTTACATAACTTTCGAAATGCAGTGATGGCAGGGGTGGTGGCGAAAAATTTGGGCGTGGACTGGGCAATCATCAGAAAAATAGTTAAAAAATTCAAAGGGCTTGAACACAGATTGGAATTTGTGCGAGAAATCAAACGCGACACTAAAAATCCGAATGCACACGAATTACGCGAAGTTAAAAATGGATTCGGGTTATTCGGGTCTAATTCGAGTCGTTCGGGTCGGGTCGTAAGATTTTATAATGACTCGGCCTCAACTAATCCAACAACTTCAGCTGTGGCGCTTCAAGCATTTGGCAAAGAGAAAAAGATTTTGATTTGCGGCGGGCAGGATAAAAACCTGGATTATGCCCCGCTTCGAAAAGCAATTAGAAAATATGGCGTTCTTACAGTTATTCTTTTTGGGGAAAATAAAAATAAAATTCGGGCGGCAATAAAAAATGCAGCCAAAATTAAAATAGTTAAGAATCTTGAGACGGCAGTGAAGATGGCTTATATGATCGCCAAAGGGACTGAAGCCTGCAACATTATTTTTTCGCCCGGAGCGGCGAGTTTTGATAATTTTGAGGATTATGCGGAGAGGGGAGAAAAGTTTAAAAAAATAGTTAAAGGATTGACAAAGAAGTAGTTGGGTTTTATTGTGAGACCAGTTATTTGTTGATTTTAGATAAAGGAGAATAAAGAGTGGAAAAAAGAAAATCGAGTTGTACGGAGGCGGAAGATAGCGAATTTAGGAGGATATTGGGCAAGATAGAGAAAGATGGTGGCTATTTTCGCACCACGGAAACGCTTCATGCTTTTAATCGGTTTAGTTCAAGATGGGCTCTAGAGATAGTGATAACAAGACACTTAATCAAGAGACAACCTGAGATTTTGCTAACTATCTATTCCGGGGGAGAGGAAACGTTTAAGGGAAGGTGGCATATTCCCGGCGGCTATTATCTTGACCAGGATAATAGCTATGAAGAAGTTGTCTGGAGAAAATCTGAGGAAGAAATCGGATTACGAGCCCGTGCCATTGACGGAATTGGTCTGCCTTATTTTTGGAAAAGAGGAGAGCACCCAAATGGTCGCCCTCTTTCAATTTTTACTTTCTGCCAACCAATAGGGCTAATCAAGGAAAATGAACAACTAAAATTCTTTCCGATATTTAAGTTACCGGACAAAATGGTTGCCATACATAAGAGATGGCTAGAGAAGAATGGGCCTCTGATAGTAAGTAAGTTGGAACAAGCTAAGAATGGGTGTCTCTGAGAAATCCGACTTACCAAAAAAGCCCGCGAGTAAAACCGCGGGCTTTGAAATTTGCTAATAAAATTTTTGAACGCTAAAATACTTTTATAGAAAATGCCATCACTTATCAACAAAAAACTGCTTCAACATCTAACCGAATTGGCTAGATTAGAACTAATGAATAGAGAAGAAGAAAGATTGCTTAAGGACCTGCAGGAAATACTCTCTCATTTTGAGGAATTGCAAAAACTAGACACCGCAGATATAAAACCGGTGTCTGGAGGAACAAACCTAAAAAATATCTTCAGAGAAGATGAGCTAAGGGTTAATAAGTACGCAGGGGCGGGAGCAGAAGCGTTTCCCGATAATGAAGACGGATTTTTGAAGATACCGCCTGTTTTTGAAAATGACTAATTTCTGATTATTCTCCGCCAAAGACGGACGAGTAATTGTTCTAATCAAATCCCAATGCCTAAAATTTTAGAATAATTAGTTAATTAGAGTAATTAGAAATTTTATTCATATGTATTCTTTAAGAAATTTAACAATTAAGTCCTTTCACGAGGGTTTAATGAATAAGAAATTTTCGGCGCTAGAAATCGTTCAAGCGTTTTTTAAACACATTAAAGAAGCCGACCGAAGAATTGGCGCTTATCTTAGTTTAAATGAAGAAGGCGCGATTAAAACCGCCGAAGGAGTGGATATTGCGCTCGCTCAAAACCAAGATTTAAGTTATTTGGCTGGAGTGCCTTTGGCTATTAAGGACAATATTTTAATTAAGGCATTGCCGGCCACGGCTGGATCAAAAAGTTTGGAAAATTATATCGCCAGCTATAGCGCCGGAGTTATTCAAAAATTAAAAAAGGAGAAATCAATTTTTTTGGGCAAAACGAATTTGGATGAATTTGCGATGGGCACCTCAACTGAAAATTCCGGATTTCATTTAACCCATAACCCGCACGATTTAGAACGAGTGCCGGGCGGATCATCGGGTGGATCAGCAGCGGCAGTGGCGGCACACATGGCAGTGGCGGCCCTAGGGTCAGACACCGGAGGATCGGTGAGACAGCCAGCTGGATTTTGCGGCGTGGTGGGGCTAAAGCCAACTTATGGCGCGGTCTCGCGTTCGGGACTAATTGCAATGGCTTCGAGCTTAGACCAGATTGGACCGATTGCTAAAACAGTGGAGGACGCGGCCATACTTTTTAAAACAATCGCCGGAGAAGATATCTACGACGCCACCAGCGTTAAAAACCAATACGGAGAAGAACTTTGGAATCCAAAATTGGAAAAAGTTAGGAGTTTAACAATTGGATTGCCGAATGAATATTTCCCGAAAGAATTGGATGACGCGGTTCAGAAAGCATTGGATAAGGTGGTTTTGGATTTGGAGAGTTTGAAAATAAAATTCAAAAAAATTTCCCTGCCGCACACAAAATACGCGCTCCCCTGCTACTACATTATTGTGCCAGCGGAGATAAGCGCTAACTTGGCTCGTTTTGACGGCATTCGCTATTCTCGAATCGACGAAAAAAAATTAAAAGCCAAATCCTTAAAAGACATTTATCGGCGGCACCGAGGAGAAGGTTTTGGCGCGGAGACAAAAAGACGCATTATTTTGGGAACTTTTGTTTTATCTTCTGGATATTATGATTCCTATTACCAAAAAGCCCAGCAAGTGAGGTCTTTGATTCGGGAAGATTTTGATAAGGCGTTCAAGCAGGTGGATGTGATTTTAACGCCGGTGAGTCCAACGCCAGCTTTTAAAATCGGCGAGAAGATTTCAGACCCCTACGAGATGTATTTGGCGGATGTTTTTACTTTGCCGATTAATTTGGCGGGGTTACCAGCTATTTCTATCCCGGCTAAAGAAACAGTGCCTTTTGGTCCAGAAGATAAAAAACTGCCGATTGGTTTTCAACTTATCGGTCGGCATTTTAGAGAAGAAGATATTCTTTCAATCGGGCAGTTTTATGAGAAGATTAAGAAATGAACAGTATCATGTATTAAGTGTCAGGCGTCAGGCGTATGGAGCGTAATAGAATATACGAATGCGCGCGTCCTCCAGAGGAGGATCCTCCCCAGGAGGAAATGCTACAAAAAGAGTAAGTGTTCTAGATGTTTAATGATAGGACTAGTGGAGAGATATCCACAGACGAGGCCTTGTGGGAAGCAAAGATAGGTTATAATGAAGTTAGATCATCCTTATTAATATATTTGACAGAGAAAATCGAAAGCGAAAACTACTCAGCCAGCCACTGGTGGCTGGTACAAATAAATGGGCTCTCAAAGATCTAAATTTCATTTAATCTTAGGAGCCCTATTTTTTATCTTATAATCAATTTCCTGCAACGAGGACAAGAAATTTTTCAGGTGAGAGGTTTTGCCAATCGAAACCCGGAAAGATTTTTTATCCACCCATCTCCAAATAATTACTGTTTCATTTTTTCGGCTACGCTTAAAACGGCGAAGAGCTTGAGGACTTAGCTCAACCAGCGTGAAATTACCGGAGGAGTCGTAAGCGCGAAAATTTTTAAGTAAGTTGACTTGATTTATAAACCAATCCCGATCTTGGCAAATTTTCTTGGCAATTTTTTTATAGAAAACTTCGGAGTTAAGGGCGGCGACGGCAACTTCTTCCAACACGCGACTAAAACCCAAAAAGCGGTCATCATAACCCATCATTTTTTTGAAACTTTTCCCGCAAAAACCAAAACCAACGCGAAGACCCGCCAGGCCATAAAATTTTGAGAAGGTTCTTAAAAAAACAAGGTTGGGATATTTTTCTAAAAACTGCTTAAATTTCTTTTCTTCATAGTTCGGATAGAAGCCGCAATAGGTTTCATCAACCAGGAAAAATGAATCGCGGGGGGTGTTTTTAATGATTCTTTCGAGATCTAAAAAAGATATTCGATGGCCGGTAGGGTTGTTGGGATTGCTAATAATAACAACGCGGGGACGATATTTTTTTATTTTTTTTAGACAGTCATCGATATTAAAAGAAAAGGTGTGATTTTCTTGGTCAAGTTTGAATAAGTGAAGTTTAATTTTTCTAAAAGAAGCGAAAATCTCAAAATAAGAAAAACATTTTTCATTGGTTAAGACGCAATCCTTTTTGGGGTCAAGCTGGCTAAATAAATTGCGAATAAAATCCTCGATGCCATAATAAAGAATAATTCTATTCTTCTCTATTCCAAAATGTCTGGAGATTTTAGGTATTAGTAAAGAGTTATAATAGTCCTCGAGGTACATAAAAGCATGGCTTCGACGAAATTGACGGAGCGCTTTTAGGGCTAGCGGCGATGGGCCATAAGGATTTTCGTTGCGATTAAGCTCTATAGTTTTGGGCATATTAAAATGTATTGGCGTAGGGTAGTGGATGATGTTAGAACCTGCTTGGTATATGTTATTTATAAATCCTAGTAAAATACCCTCGTCCCAAATTTGGTGCCTCTCTACAATATTTTTTAGTTTCTTCGCGGGAAAAAGAATCGCAAGTGGCACAACCATAATCATTAATATATTCTTGCCCTTCTTGGCACTGGCAAAAATCTGGTATCCCCCATTCTTGGACAAAAGAGTCAGTTCTAAGCGGAGTACCTCCTGAAGCCTTACAAAGCCATACCTGATTAAGCTTGCAACTTATTTCGATAGGACAACCTCCAACATCACTCCCCCCGCCTCCACAGCTAACTGTTTTAATGCACTGGGGTTCCCCGCAACTATCATTAGTGCAACGCTCATATTCAACTTTTAGATTCTGTTGCAACTCAGTTTCAGCTATACACCTGTAACGATAATTATCTGCTAACTCACAATAGCTGTAATTTCCGGATAGCTGAGCCCTGGGTATTACAGCAACTCCTCTTTCTTTTATGTCTACAGGTAAATTAGCAGTTCATGGCTCGATGAATTTGAAGGTAGAGAAAATAGACTCAACAAGATTGATTTCCTCTGGCGTAATAAAATTTTTAGCATTGAGACCAGTCATATACATATGAAACGCTGGGTACTTGTTGTTTGACAGCACATATATGCCAACCTGAAAAACATCTTCGTCATCTTTAAATTCTCGTTTTAGTGCTTTAATACCCCCCAAGATTAACTCCTCTTCTTCAGCTAAATATTTCTCATCGCAACAAGAATATTTACCGAGTGGATCTATAAATAATGCTAGGAAACCATACGATAATCTAATCTCTTCACTATTAAAAACCTCCAAATTCCAGGATTCAGGGTGCTTAACTTCAAACCCATACTCCGTATTCCGATACGTTTTCCACTCCGAAATATCTACAGCCACCGTCGAGGTTTCATTTTTAACCACGGGCGAAACATCATTGGGATTTTCTCCCGGCTTCAACCACAAAACCAAATACGTAAGTCCCACCAAAATCACTACTCCCCCGACCACCGCCAAAATTTTCTTCCAGTTGATGGTCATAACTCAATTCTACCACTTTCAGTTCTCGCGTCAACGAGGGTGTAAAAATTAAGCTAGATTTTATAAGGATAAACACGGTGCGCGGGCGATGGGATTTTCACGTCGTCCCTCAACTACTTTCGGGACTCCCACGAACCCAGCGGTTCGTGAGCTCCGCTACGGGAAAACTCCCGTTTTCCCGACCCCTTTCCCGTTCAAATCCCATCTCAACCATATAGAGCTAAAACGAGATACTTAAATAAGTATCTTGTTTTAGTTATGCGCAGCCGACCGGACTCGAACCGGCAACCTTCCGCGTGACAGGCGGGTGATCTAACCAATTGATCTACGGCTGCAATTTTAAAATTTTAAAAGCTTTGATAAAAATTCTATACTTTCTTTTAAGAAATAATTCTGCCGCAACATTATTATACATCAATTTAAACAAAGCAAGGCTGTCATATTGAGAAAAAACTAATTCATAGCCACCTTCTTTTTTCTCACTAAGTCCGCCGCCAGAAATATGGTTTTTAAGCACCTTTTTTAATCCTATTAAAAAAGATTTACTGCCGGAAATAAAAGCCGTAGAAAATTGCCAATACCAGCGTTTTCTACTTTTTCGCCAATATCTACCAATGCCCACATAGCCATCGCCATCAAAATATCCTCTTACAAAATCGCCCAAGTATCGTTTCGGAATTTCAGGAAATTTAATGGTTTTACTTTTATTAGGAATCATACCCAATTTTTCCAAATCAGAAAATATTTTTTTGCTGCCAATTTGTAGGCGGTATGATAACTTATAATTTTCGCCACGATGCCTAGCAGTTATTTTATGATTTGAACCGAGCGCTTTTCTAATTGAATAGAGTAAGTCTCTATCTGTAATTTGAAATTAAATAAAATGAGCGTCTCTCTTGTTTTTTAGCATATTGCCGTCAGCGGCAAAAAATCCTAGAACATAAGCCATTTTTGGCGACCATTTTTTGAAAAAATCTACATTTATTTTTCGGTAAATTGGCATCTTTAAATATTATAAGCGAAAAAAACACTGTGGATAAACAACATTAAACCTTAAGCGGCAAAAGGGGTAAAATTAAGTTATGAAAAACTATAAAATGTTTAGTAGTAAAAATTTAGTCGTAGCGCTTTTGATCGGTTTAATAACTGCTTTTTTGCCAGGCTTGACGTTGGCGCAGGAAGTGACTGGAGCGCCAGAAAATTTAACGCCAGCAGAATGTTTTGATTACTACCAATTTCAGAGCGTGATGGTGGATATCACGCCGGCCCTAACCCAGACCGTCTCTGGAGCGCAAATGAAATTTGATCTTGTTGCCACCAATCAAAACGATTATCCGATTGTGGACGGATCAATCTACGTTAAAATTTTTCAAAAACAGATAGATGCCAAAGCCGCGCAATCTAACGGCAATTTTTTGGTGGATCAATTTTTTGTAAAAGAAGGAATTACTTTAGACGCCAAGGAAACAAAAACTTTTGAGTTTATGTGGACTGTGCCGGCTTGGGCGCCAGAGGGTGATTACTTGACCTTTACGTATTTTGAGTCAGCTAAGAAATTCAATCTTTTGGGGCTTTCATTCACGGACGATATAACTGGCGGCCGGGGGAATTTTAAAGTTAAGAGTGATTTTAAGAATTCGGTGATGATTGATAAAAATAACGTGAAAGTTGGAGGTAAAAAACTTCTCTTTGCCACGCCTTCACCCAGATTTACTAAAGATGAAGCAATAGCGATTGAGTTACCAATTAAAAACCCGACTAAAACCGCTCAGGAAGCGACAATAACTTATGACCTTTATTATTGGGATAGTTTAAATAACAGCCAAAAAATCGACACTAAAAAAGAAACGATTAATTTAAAAGCTGGCGAGACAAAGAAATTGGCGTATCAGATTACCGACACCAAATATCCAGTTTATTATTTAGTGGCAACAACCAAATGGCACGATTTTTCTTCGATTGCGGACATCCGAGTTATTAGGGAAGGATTGGATAGAGGGAGAATCAATTTCCCGGGGATTAAATCCTTTCCGATTAAAAAAGGTGAGGCCAACACTTTGTTTGTTTGCGCTCATAGCATGGGAACAATACCCGGAAACTCCACTAGTACAGATGAAATTGGAGTAAGCGCGCCAATTCAGGGCAAATTGGAAATTAGTTTAGTGGATGGCCAAAATAACCAAATTAAAAAATACGCGTGGAGCGGCGAGATTACCAGCGAGATGATGGGTTTTAAAGCCGATTTTACGCCGGATAAAAATTACAGCAGTTTCCAAATCAAGGCCGCGCTTTATGATGCCTCCAACCAAATTATGGATGAGGCAACCTTAAAATATGATTGCAATGAGATTAATAAAACAAAGTGCCTTCAAGACGAAGTAGCGCCAGGCGTAGATAAAAAATCAATCCCCTACAAATATATTGGCGGAGGAGTATTAT
>ERZ1292629.2468-Hain-H43-01um-R1-2468-length-15532-cov-7_pt1 | contig 15532 bp, 18 predicted proteins | sample MGYA00564399_ERZ1292629 | MGnify/ENA primary metagenome ERZ1292629 (study PRJEB36523, sample SAMEA6512636) | groundwater metagenome | collected 2019-01-08 | study: AquaDiva: Metagenomics assemblies of 32 groundwater samples
GGGAGGCATCGAAACGCTGCCCGCGGAGCCCGCGGACCTGCATCGTGGTGAGGGGGCGGGTCATGCCGCCCCCTCGCCGACGGCGTCGAGGGCCTTGGAGAGGGCCCGGCGCAGCGCCCGGAGAGGAGCTGCAGCGAGCGTGGTCAGATCGACGGAGCGGGCGATCCCGGCCGTGCGATAGCAGGCATCCACCGCCGCGGGACCCCGGGCAGAACCGAGGTCGGCAGCGAGGCGTTCGAGGTCGGCGAGAATGTCCGGGGGCTTCGACGACGACGGGGCCGGCGAGACCGGGGCAGGCTCTTCGTGGGCCACGCGGGCCCGCACCCACGCGCGGAACTGGGCCAGGCTCGGTTCGGTCAGCTCGTCCAGCTTCTCCGCGCCGTCGAAGGTGGCCAGGTTCTGCCGCACCTCCCCCTCCTTCAGCTTGCCGCTCGCCATGGCTCGGCGCAGCTCGTCGCGGACGACGGCGACGGGGTTGGCCTCGGGCTGGGTCGGTCTGGCCGACGACGGCGCCGCCAGGGCGCCATCCGACAGCCACGCGGCGAGCTCGCGGCCGAAGTCCTCACCGGGCGTCTCGATGATCCGGTCTTGAAAACGCCCGGAACGGTCCTTGAGAATCCGGGCGTAGTGGTCCTGGTTGATCTCGATGAGCAGGTCAAACTCGTACTCGATTCCCTTCCCTTGTTCGGGCGCCAGCCCTATGCGGACAGGCTTGATCTTGCCGCGGTCGTCCGTCTCCTGAGCCCATTCGGTCTTCGACCTCATCGAGGCCAGGACGTGGCCTGGATAGGCCAGGAGGGCATCCACCAGCATGCGTTGTTTCGGGGTGCCCTTTGACCAGGCGCCCCAACTATTGCCACGGAATTCCGTGGCTGCGAGCCGATCCATCTCCGCCAGCAGCTCCTGCCAGGCGTGCGACAGGGAGTCGATGATGAGGACTCCGTACCCGCCGTCGCCGGCAGCCTGGATGGCCTCGCAGTAGGTCCCGATGTCCCGCTGGGGCAGATCCAGCGAGTCGAAGACGAACCGATCCGCGTACTTGCTGGCCGACCCCCGCTCGGTGTCGATCACGGCGATGCTCTCGCCCAGACCCGTGGCGATCCGGAGCATAGAGTAGGTCTTGCCTGCCCCCGAGGGCCCGAAGACGGCTGCCCGGAGCTTCGCCTGTTCCTTGGCGGCCCGTCGGAACTGGAGATCAGACACGTTACCTCCTCGCCGCTCGTGCGGCGGTGCTCACTGGGTGCCTTTCAGGGCCGGGAGGGGCTCGGCAAGATCGCACAGCAGCCGATCCCACCCGGGATGGTCGTCGGCGGGGAGGGGAATCCGGAGGGCGCGGGCGTGCGCCTCCGTCCGGGCCTCGTGGACCGTCCGGTGGAACCCCGGACAGATCCGGTCCCCGGCCCGGGACTGGTGAATGGGCAGGAACGGCCGCGGACAGGGAACTACCTCCACTGCGCGCCGACACCAGGGGCAGACCATGCCCCAGGCGCCGAGGCGGGGGGGGTGTTCTTTGGCCATCGCTGACTCCTGCGCCGCTGGCTTCGAGGGTGCGGCGCGACCTGGGGAGAGGTTAGCACCGCCCATCGGTGCGCGCAAGCAAAAAGTGAGAAAATACAAAAAAAGATACTCTGTGGTGATTTCGCTTGACTCGCGCCCCGGGAGCGCGCAAGATTGCGGGCGTAAGGAGTTACGCCATGGTCGATGTTCCCCCGTTCGTCCCTGCGGTCGCCGCCACGCCAGCCGCCTTCATCCTTTCCCGACTCGCGATGATCGAGTGGGACCGAAAAGAGTTCCGGCGCGCATTGGCGCGAGAGGGCGCGCACGTGAGCCCCCAGACCGTGAGTCGTTGGATCGCAGGCGGGCACCCGCGCCCCAAGCACCTGGCGGCGATGCTCCGGGTGTTCCGCCTGGACGCCGAGGAGGAGTTGCTTCTCCGGCGCCTCGTCGATGCGGCCTCGCTCCGGGCGGCGAAGAGCGGGCTCTAGGGGCCCCGTCCCGGCTAGATGGCCGGCGTTTTGCCCGGGGACGAAACTCCCGGGCACCAATCCTGGCCGGGGATATCCCCTGGAGATCCCATGAAGTACCCCGCCGAGTTCGTCGCCGCGTGCGTGCGGCTCTACCCGTATCGCCCCTCCCTCGCCCGGGCCCTGGAGCGGGGCGGAAAGCGCGACGTGGGCGCCATCCTAGAGGCACTGGCCGACTGCGCCCCCGGGCCCGCCGAGATCCTGGAAGCTCTTCGGCTGGGGACTCTCGGGGACCTGCAAGCCCGCGCCCAGCGGGCTCTGGACGGGGCGAAGCTGGTGGCCGAGTGGCGGGATATCACCTCCGTCTCGGGATAGGCTGGGGGCTGATGGGCAACCCGAGTGCCGGCGCTGCCGGCGAGGAGCGAGATGATGACGGAATCACAGCGTATCGAGGCCATGATCGCCTGCGCCGAGGCGGCGCACGAGGCGAACCGGGCGTATTGCGAGACGTTGGGTAATCATTCCCAGGTCCCCTTCGCGGATGCGCCTGCCTGGCAAGTGCTTTCCGCGCTGCGCGGCGTGGCCGGGGTGCTGGACGGGAACGGGCCGGAGAGAACGCACGAGTCCTGGCTGGGCGAAAAGGAGCGCGGCGGCTGGGTCTACGGGCCGGTCAAGGACCCTTCGAAGAAGGAGCACCCCTGCATGGTGCCGTACTCCGAGTTGGCGCCAGAGCAGCGGCAGAAGGACACCCTGTTCGTGGCGACGGTGAAGGCGGCTGCGTGGGGGTGGGGGCTCCTGCCGGACCTCGCCGAGTGACTCCCTCCTGCGCCCGCGACGGCTGCGCCCGGCCCGCCCAGGTCAAGGGCTGGTGCCGGTCTCACCACGGGCTGGCCCGGAGGCGGGCAATGCCTCGGTGCTCCCGGAAGATCCGGTGCAAGTGGGGATGTTCGAGCGCGCGAAGCCATGCCGGTGACCTACCCCACCCACCTCGCCGGCGCGATCCTCCTCGCTGGGGGAGACGCCCGCGCCGCGGAAGCTCTCCGCGCCGTCACCATCGGCAACCCGGCGCACGATGCCTGGGAGGCGAGGGCGACACGGGTGCGGTTGCCCGGCCCGGAACCCCCGGAAACCCTGACCGCCGGAGGCTACGTCCCGGATGGCCCCTGGGAGGGTTGGACCTGGGTCCCCCGGTTCGCGCCCGTGGACGTGGCCAACGCCGAAGACCGCACCGTCTGCCCGCCAGCTCCCGGGGTCTCCGCGACCAGCATCGAGCTTCGCCCCCTTCAACGCGCCGCTTGTCGGGCGTGGTGGGACGCGGGGCAAACGGGACAGATCGTCGCCCCGTGCGGCGCGGGGAAGACAGTCATGGGGCTCGCCATCGTGGCCTCTTGCCCCACCCCCGCCCTCGTCTTGGTCCACACCCTGGACCTGCTGCGCCAGTGGGTGGACCGGGCGCGCGAGCTGCTGCCCGGCGTCGAGGTGTCCACCATCGGCGGGGGCAAGGTCGGGCGCCCCGCCCGCCTCACCGTGGCGACCCTCCAGACACTCGGGCGATGGACGTGGCGCGAGCGCGAGGAGTTCGGGGCGCGCTTCGGCCTGGTCATCGCCGACGAGTGCCACCACACCCCGGCTCTGGGGATCTGCGAGTGTCTGGCTGCGTTGCCGGGGAGGTACCGCCTCGGGCTGACCGCGACGCCCACCAGGCACGACGGCCTGACCGACCTCATCACCTGGTCCTGCGGCCCCATCCGCTACCAGCTCTCCCAGGCGGACATGGAGGCGACCGGCGCCACACTCGCCCCGACGATCCGATGGGTGGCGACCGGGTACGCAGCCATCGACACCGCGCACTCGGCGAGGCGGATGACGGCGCTCGTGGAGGACGGGGATCGCAATGCGATCATGGTCGCGCTGGCCAGGGGCGTGGTGCGTTCCGGCCGGTCGGTGCTGGTGCTGTCGGAGCGCGTCGAGCACTGTCGTACCCTCGCGGAGGCCATCGCGCGGGACGGGACGACCTGCGAATCGCTGGTGGGCGAGGTAACCGCGGCGCGACGGGCGGACCTGCTGGGGCGGCTGCGCTCGGGAGCGCTGCAAGCCGTCACCGCGACAACGATTGCTGATGAGGGGCTGGACGTGCCGTCGTTGGACGCCGTTATCCTTGCGACGCCCACCGGCAACGTGCAGCGCGTCCAGCAGCGGGTGGGGCGGGCGCTCCGAAGCTCGCCCGGGAAGGAGCAGCCAGAGGTCATCGACCTGGTGGACGATTGGGGGCCGTGGGGCGGGTACGCCTGGCGGCGGTACCATCTCTATCGGAGGCTCGGATGGCGGCCAACCCAGCCGCCGGTGAGAAGAGCGCCGTGAAGCAGCTCGGACTCGCGTTCGGGGGCAGCGCTCAGTCTGGCGCGAGGGCGCCGGTGACTGCGCCCCGTACCGCCGCTCAGATCCTCTGGATGGGTGCCGGCTGCCCCGAATGCCCCACGGTGGCGGACTGTACCCCCGGGCCCTGCTGGTGGTGTGGACACTCTACGTCCAGGCGGGGGCGCCCCCTGGCTACCCTGGCAGAGACGTTCCCTTCGACAACGCTCGCTGCTGCGCCCGCGTCTCGCGCCCTCTGTGTCCCCTGCGGGTGGACGCTCTCGGACCACGTCCGCCTCCCCGCCGAGTACGCCCGCGACCGCATCGCGCTCTGTGCCGACACTGGGCGCCGGTGCCAGGTGGCCCTCCGGGACGCACAGCCCGAACGTCGGCTACTCCTGCGGCTGGCCGACGGACGGATCGGCCTGTGGACCCCCGGGGCGAACGCCCGCAGTGAGGAGCCCTGGGCAGCCGCCCGGGATGATCTACGCTTGGCACCCGCCACCGTCGGGCCTTGCACCTACCTCGGCGCGGTGCCCCTGGAGGATCTGGGGGACGGGCCCGCCAAGTTCCGGGCGTTCCACCATTTCGGGACGGCCCGGCGGTGGTGGGCATGCACCGACACTGACCGGGGTGCCATCCGCGATTGGCTCTTGTTCCCGCCCGCTGAACCGTGGGTGGGGGTCATCGGCGATGGCAAGGCCCATGCCGCCATCTACGCCCGGGTGAGTCCTGGTGCCGGACATGGTCTCCAGTGTGTCTCCTACCACCCCAGCCGGACCACCGTCGAAGAAGGAATCGACTACGAGCCTGCGGCCCTGGCGCGTCAGATCGCCGCCTGGGAAGCACTCATCATCGCGGGCGCGGGGGACGACGATATTGCCACCGAGCGCTACGAAGCTCGCGGGCTGCCCCTGCTGCTGGCCATCCGCGCCCACGATTCCACCATCGCCCCCCTACGTGGGGGGCCATCCGCGGACCTGGTGCGCTACTTGCGCCGGTCGCGAAAGGAGCTGACCCCCGATGGCTGATGCTCTCTCCCTCTCCCCCGACGTGGTGACGGAGCTGATCCGCCATCGCCCTGACGGCTCCCTCCCGTCGCGGCATTGGCAGGCGATCCGCCTCCTGACGGACATCGGCCCCGTCGTAGACGTGGGTGCCGCCTTCCAGGGCGAGGAGGCGGCCCTGGCCTACCTGGTGTACCTCGGCTGGCGGGACACCCCGCTCCGGCAGGGCAAGCCCGGGTACGAGGGATGGGAGATTGTGTCCTCCCGGGCCCGCGCCGCCCGCTACCGCGCGCCCACGCTGGCACAGTACGGCGCGGAACTGTTCGTCGGGCTGAAGCTCCACATCTCCGAGATCCATGCGCTCGACGCCGTGTGGTGGCGGCAGTTCTGCGCCGAGTCTGGGCACCGCTGGCCCTGGCTCCGGGGGCGATTGGGGGAGGTGCTGACCGCCGCCGGACTGCTGCGGCAGTGGATGTTCGAGTTGCGGGCTCCCGTCGCACCAGCGCCGCCTGACACCACCCCTGAAGTCGAGGACTGACCATGACTGACACGACCGCGTCCCTCGTTGCGCGCCGCTCTTACACCCTCGTCCTGGAGGTGACGCCCACCGCGCCTCTGTCGCACGGCATGGGCACGGAGGGCAACACACAGGTGCTGCTCCGGCGGGAGATCCTCGCCCCCGCTCCCGGGGGCGGCTGGGAAACGATCTACGTCCCCGCCGTCTCCGGCGCGGCACTCAAGGCCACGCTCCGGGAATGGGCCGTGCGGGACTACCTGGAGCGGGCCGGCGTGGCCGATGGGCTGGTGTCTCGCGACGCCCTCCGCCTCCTCCTCAAGGGCGGGAAGAACGACGCGGGGGGGCAGTCCGTCAGCCTCGCCGCGGCGCGGCGCTTGCGCGACCTCTGCCCGGCCCTGGCGGTGTTCGGCAGCATGGACGGGGGGCTCCCCATCCGTGCGGCCATCCAGGTCTCCGATGTTCTGCCCTGGTGCGTTGAGACCCTGGACGCCGGCATGACGTCTCGGGAGGTGCGGCCCTTGGCCGTCTCGTTGGACGGCACTGGGCTCCTGGAGGATCGCACCATCCCGGTGTTTCCCGGAGTCGATCCGCCGTCGATCTACGAGACGACGACGACGACGACCTACTACCGGCACGACATCCTCTCCGGGGCGATGACCCAGTACCTGCCCGGAGCAGATGTGCGCCAGATCGAGGACGGCCGGCAGGCCGTCAGCGAGGCAAAGCGGACGAAGGGCGGCCCGAAACCGGACGCGGCGACACGGCGGGAGGCGAACGAGTCCATGCCTCACTCTGCCGAGGCCATCCGGCCCGGCGTGCCGATGGTCGCCACTATCCGGCTACAGGACGCCACCGAGGTCGAGTTCGCCGCCCTGGGAGTGGCGCTGCTGCGGTGGATTCAATCCGGCGCCCACCTGGGCGGCGGGGCGACCAAGGGCCATGGCGCCTGCCGTGTCCGGGTGGCCGGCGCCCTGCGGCATGAGCTGCCGGCGGGTGTCCAGGCAACCGCGCCCGGGGAGCCCCTTCCCGTCCTGGCTGTGGGCTTCGACGGCTCCGAGGCGGCCCGGGCGTACCACGCCCACATCCATGCCCGGGCGACGAGCATCCGCCAGTGGGTCGCCGAGACTACCCGATGACTCCGCTATCCGTCGTCGCGTACATCGCCTCTCCCTGTCTGCCCGGGGGGCCGCTGCTGCTCGACGGGATTCTCCTGGCTGGGATCGGATCAACGATGGGGGCGACCCGGGCCGACGGGTGGGCCGACGCCACCGAGGTGCTCCGAGCGGCAGCCGCCGGCGCCCTCCCCCTCGCCCGGGTGAACACACCTCACGGGTGGTGGTGGGCCGCATCCCAGGCCACACCCGAGGGGCCCGAGGCCATCTCACACGCGCACCGGCGCCCAGCTTACGACCTGGTTGAGCGGTGGACGCCGGCCGCGACCCTCAACCACAGCGCCGGCCCAGACAAGGCACTGCGAGTTCCCCTCTACTCCCGCCCGGCGTGGACGACGATCCGTTGGACCGCTGTGGGCGACCCGGCCCGGGTGGCTCATCTCCTGGCTCGCGTGCCCGGCGTGGGGCAACGAACAACTCACGGCTGGGGCTGGGTAGACCGCTGGGAAGTGACAGCGATGCCTGACGGGCCCCGCCCCGAGCAGTACGCCATGGACCTGGCCTTGCGCCATCTCCCTGTCTCCGCCGTGGAGGACGATGTGTTGAGACGAGTCCTGGGACAGGTGAGGCGGCATGAGCTGCCCTTGCGCCCGCCCTACCACGCCCGGGCGGCGGCTGTGACGTGCTGGCAGATCGCTCGGCCAGCATGAAGCTCCTCGCTACCTCACTGGGCGCGTGGGACACCATCGAGGCCGGGCAACGCCACCGGCATGGGTCGACCTTCCCGCTGGCCATCCTCGCCGCCGTCCTGGCCGAGTGCGGCTACCCGGCGCCCGAATGCTGGGAGGGCGACGTGCGACCGGCAGGGCGGGGCCGGGACTACGACCTCCTCCTCGTGTCGGTCATGGACAGTCGGCACTTCTGGCGCCTTCCGCCCTGGCTTCGGGAGATCGGCTGTCCCGTGCGCGCCACCGACCGTGGAGATGCTGATCCCATCGTGGTCGTAGGAGGACAGGCGGCCACGGCGCCGGCGCCCATCGAGCCATTCGCCGACATCGTCTACGTCGGCGAGGCCGAAGCCCACGTCCCGGACCTGATGCGCACCCTGGAGTCTGCCCGCGGGGCCGGGAGGTCTCGGACTCGTACCCTGGAGGCTGTCGCAGCGATCCCGGGCTGCCTCGTGCCCACCCATCGACCAGCGGGGCACGTCGTCCAGCAGGTCTACGCCGACGACATCGGGACCACGCTTCGGGAGCGACTGTCGGTCAATCACCGGGCCATCCATCGCGTCGAGATTGCCCGAGGATGCAAAAGTCGGTGCGGATTCTGCGCTCTCGGCTGGCGCGCGCCCTACCGCGAGAACTCCGCCACCGACATCGAGGCAGCCCTCCGGTCCACCCGAGAGGCGGGGATCCGCGAAGTCCACCTCTCCGCGGGCGACGCGGAGGGGCACTCCGAGATTGTCCAGCTCCGCAGCGCTGTCGCAGCCCTGGGGCTCAGGGACCACGGCTGGACGGGCCGACTGGATACCGTGCGGGACTGCTCCGTTTCCGCCGGCAAGCAGTTCGCGTTCGGGTTGGAGGGAGCCTCCTGGCGACTGCGGCGCGCTATCGGGAAGCCCCGCCTCACCGATGACTTCGTCATCGCGGCAGTGGCGGAGTACTGGCAGAGTGGTGGCCGCCGGCTGATGCTCCACCTCATCGGCGGGCTCCCCACCGAGACAGACACGGATGGCGCGGCCCTCGCCGACCTGCTGGACCGCCTCGCCTACGCAGCCGGCGGGGTGGGCGAGCGAATCCACATCCAGATCGGACGGCAGCCCTTCGGTCCGCTGCCTCATACTCCGATGCAATGGTTTGCCCCGGGACTGTCCACCGAGCGCATTGGCCGGGCCATCGCTCGACATGTCGGCGGGGCATCGCTAGCCGCGGTAGACAAGGCGGGGCAGGGCGTGCCCGCGGCTCTGCTCAACGCCATCGTCATGCGCGGTGGACCGGAGGTGTCAAGCCTTGTGGAGGCCGGCCCCCCTCGACTGCCCCGAGACCCCAGGTTCGCCCGGGCAGCCGCGGCCAGTTGGCTTCGCGGTGCCGGGTTGAATCCGGACCATTACTGGGGCGCGTGGGATCCGGATGCCCCAACGCCCTGGGATCACGTCCGGTCAGCCCATTCCCCCGCGATGCTGCGCCGGCAGTGGGGCCGGATCCGGGATCTGCTGCTTGGCACTTGACGCCTCCGCGGCTGGGGGCGCAGTCTGGCGACGTGCCGAATCCCCGCCGAACCCGGTCCACTCAGCCCCTCCCCGCGTCCAGCAGCGGGTGAGGGGCGCCGGGTAAAAAGCAAACCCCCCCGCCTCCCAGGCTGTGCGAGCTGAGGAGAGGCGGGGGGGTCCAGGAGTACTGACCGTGGCCAGCGTATCCCCTCCCCCCACAGGTGTCAAGCCCCCCGAGTCGGATTCGATCTCGGACGCCCCAACGAACGGTAGGACGCCCTCGCCCCCCGCGCCCGCGGCCATCCTCCTCGCCGTAGCCTCCTTCCCGGGCGGGGCGCTGGACCGCTGGCCCCGGTGCATGTTCGTGTCCTGGGATGCCCTTGTGCGCGCCCTCACCACGTTCCCGGTGTTCCCCGGTGTCGCCGACAAGAGACAGATCCCGGCGTGGTCCCCAACGCTCTACCCGCGCGGCGCGGCGCGGGGGACCTGCAACGTCGTCGAAGTGTCGTGCCTCGTGCTCGACTACGACGACGGGACCAGCATCAACGCGGGGATCGCCGCCTGGGAGCCATGGACCCACGTCCTGCACACGTCGTGGAGCCACACCCCGGAGCATCCCCGGTTCCGCGTTGTCCTGCCCCTGGCCGAGGCGGTGCCGGCCCGGGCATGGGCGCGGGCATGGAAGTGGGCGCTGTCGGCCGGGCGAGTGCCTACCGTGCCCGACCCGACCTGCAAGGATGCCTCGCGCCTCTACTTCCGCCCGGCCATCCGTGCGGCTGACTGGCCCCACTACGCCCGTGCCTGGGAGCCTGGGCCGTGGCTGTCCATCGACTGGCGCTCCATCCCCAACGAGGACACCGAGCGGCGAGCCCGGCTGCTTCAAGTCCGGCGCCAGCCTGCCACCGTCCCGGTACGGCAGTACCGCGGGGCCGTCGCCTCGCAGCTCCGCACCGACCCGGCAGCCCGGCGAGAGCTCGCCGAGCTGCTGGGGGCGAAGATTCGAGGAGCGCCGCCGGAGGATCGGGCAGAAGGCATCGGCTGCCCCGCGTGCGGTCAACCCTCAGTCTGGTTCCCGCTCTCGCCCTCGCGGATGTTCTCCTGCGCGTGCAACCACCGAACGCACTGCGGGTGGTACGGCTCGCTGCTGGCGCTCGGCGAGCACCACCTGGGGAGCGTCGAGTGAGATTCTTCCCGCGAGGCTTGACGGCGGGCGGGCGAACGCGCCAGACTGGCGACGTGCCGAATCCCCGCCGAACCCGGACCCTCATGCCCCTCCCCGTCCCCTCCTTGCGGGTGAGGGGCGCCGGGTAAAAAGCAAACCCCCCCGCCTCCCAGGCTGTGCGAGCTGAGGAGAGGCGGGGGGGTCCAGGAGTACTGACCGTGGCCAGCGTATCCCCTCCCCCCACAGGTGTCAAGCCCCCCGAGTCGGATTCGATCTCGGACGCCCCAACGAACGGTAGGACGCCCTCGCCCCCCGCGCCCGCGGCCATCCTCCTCGCCGTAGCCTCCTTCCCGGGCGGGGCGCTGGACCGCTGGCCCCGGTGCATGTTCGTGTCCTGGGATGCCCTTGTGCGCGCCCTCACCACGTTCCCGGTGTTCCCCGGTGTCGCCGACAAGAGACAGATCCCGGCGTGGTCCCCAACGCTCTACCCGCGCGGCGCGGCGCGGGGGACCTGCAACGTCGTCGAAGTGTCGTGCCTCGTGCTCGACTACGACGACGGGACCAGCATCAACGCGGGGATCGCCGCCTGGGAGCCATGGACCCACGTCCTGCACACGTCGTGGAGCCACACCCCGGAGCATCCCCGGTTCCGCGTTGTCCTGCCCCTGGCCGAGGCGGTGCCGGCCCGGGCATGGGCGCGGGCATGGAAGTGGGCGCTGTCGGCCGGGCGAGTGCCTACCGTGCCCGACCCGACCTGCAAGGATGCCTCGCGCCTCTACTTCCGCCCGGCCATCCGTGCGGCTGACTGGCCCCACTACGCCCGTGCCTGGGAGCCTGGGCCGTGGCTGTCCATCGACTGGCGCTCCATCCCCAACGAGGACACCGAGCGGCGAGCCCGGCTGCTTCAAGTCCGGCGCCAGCCTGCCACCGTCCCGGTACGGCAGTACCGCGGGGCCGTCGCCTCGCAGCTCCGCACCGACCCGGCAGCCCGGCGAGAGCTCGCCGAGCTGCTGGGGGCGAAGATTCGAGGAGCGCCGCCGGAGGATCGGGCAGAAGGCATCGGCTGCCCCGCGTGCGGTCAACCCTCAGTCTGGTTCCCGCTCTCGCCCTCGCGGATGTTCTCCTGCGCGTGCAACCACCGAACGCACTGCGGGTGGTACGGCTCGCTGCTGGCGCTCGGCGAGCACCACCTGGGGAGCGTCGAGTGAGATTCTTCCCGCGAGGCTTGACGGCGGGCGGGCGAACGCGCCAGACTGGCGACGTGCCGAATCCCCGCCGAACCCGGACCCTCATGCCCCTCCCCGTCCCCTCCTTGCGGGTGAGGGGCGCCGGGTAAAAGGAAACCCCCCGTCCCCCCTGCGATGGTCAATGCTCAGGGGACGAGGGGTTGCGAGGACCTGACGATGCCGACCGTACAGCCTTCCCTCTCACCTGTCAAGCCTCCCGACGAGGAACTGCCGGCGGAAGTCCCGACAAGTGGGGCTGACGCCAGCGCCAGCGCCACGAACGGCAAGGGGTGGGCAGCGGACATCACCGGGTTAACCGAGGCGGAGAGGCCCGAGGCGCGGGTCTGGGACCTGCTCGACCGGGTGCCGGATCGCTACAAGGATGGGGCACGGGTAAGCGTGGGGAGGCCGCGCTCAACACTCCGCAACGTGGTCACCATCCTGAACGAGGATGCTCGGTGGACAGGCCGCGTCCGCTACTCCCTCTTCGACGGCCAAACCCACCTGACGCCCGACCGCGGCGGGAGCAGCCAGCCGATCCGCGATACCGACGAGTCTCGCGCTGCCGTCTGGCTCTCCACGACGTACTCCCTGGACATCGTCACCGAGCGCGTCAGTGAGGCCATGCGGCTCGTGGCTGCCGACCATGCCTTCCACCCGGTGCGCGAGTACCTGGACGGGCTAGTCTGGGACGGGACCGTCCGGTTGCAGAATCTGCTCTCGGCGTACTTCGGCGCCGCCCCCACGATCCTCCATGCCCTCATGTCCTCTGGCTGGGGCGTGGGGTGCCAGGCCCGGATCGCTGTCCCGGGATGCAAGATGGATACAGTCCTGATCCTGGTGGGAGGGCAAGGCCAGCTCAAGAGTTCGGCCTTCCGCGCTCTTGCCCTGCGCGATGAGTGGTTCGCCGATACCCGACTGGAGATCGGCAACAAAGATGCCCTCGCCGCCATGGCGGGAACCTGGATCTACGAGATGCCGGAGCTCGACAGCATCCGGTCGCGCGAGGCGAGCACCACGAAGGCGTTCCTCTCGTCCCAGGTGGATCGGTTCCGTCCGTCCTACGGCCGCAACATCGTCCGTCTGCCCCGACAGACGGTGATCGTTGGGAGCACCAACGAGGCGGAATTCCTCACCGACCACACCGGTTCGCGCCGCTTTTGGCCCGTCCAGATCGGCCGCATCGACATCGATGCCATCATGCGCGACCGAGAGCAAATATGGGCTGAAGCCGGCGTGCGGTACCGCGAGGGCGAGCCCTGGTGGCTGGACGCGGCCGATGAGGCTGACCGTGAAGTCGAGGCAGGGGAATTCACGCCGGAGGATGCTTGGGAGAGCCTCATCGCAGACTGGGTGCAAGATCGCACACACTCATTCAGCGTCCAGGACGTGCTCGCCGGACCCCTCCAGATCGAGCCCGGGCGCCAAGTTCACGCTCAGACTGGGCGGGTGGGGCGCATCCTCGCTCGGCTGCACTGCCAGAAAACGCAACCCAGAACTAGCGCCGGGGCTCGCATTCGGCTCTATTCTGCTCCCATCCATGAGGAGGGCCCGTGATCGCTCCGGTACTCCCCACGCTGGCACAGGAGAGGCCCCCAACGATGCCCCTGAAGTCTCCTGTGCCACTACCTGTGCCACCAGATTCCGCAACACTGGCAGGCAGTTGCAGCGCTGGCACAGGTGGAACAGGTGGAACAGGTCGCCCGCGCCCTTGCGTGCGCGTCCCGCGCACGCAGGTATCCCCAATTTCACCTGTGCCACCTGTTCCAGTTAGATAGACTCTTGTTCCATAAAGGAAATTTGCCTGTGCCGTACGTGTTCCGTTCGTCTCGTGCCACCTGTGCCACCTGTTCCAGCACCGGGGCAAGGGAGGCAAGACGATGCTTGAGGCGTTGATTCTGGCCCTGGGAGTGCTCCTCGGGACCGCGGTCGCCTTCGTGGCACTCTGGATCGCCCGGAGGCGTCAGCGGGTAGCCACCGCAGCCTGGGGCGCGGAGCGAGCCCTCCTGCGGCGGTGGGTCGAAGAAGCCCAAAAGTGGAGGGAGATCCTGGAGTCGCAGGTCGCGAGCCTCACCGACGAGGTCTGTGTCCTGGAGCAGACTCGCCCGGTGGTGGCGCCGCTCGGGCCAGTGGAGTCAGTGACGGGCGGACCCCGGTACTACGGCGTCACGGTCCACCTGGTCGATGGGGTCCGCGCCACGCTTCGCCTGACCCCGAGCGAGCTGCGCCGCGCCCTCGACGAGGGGAGGGCGCGCAACCTCGAGGCGTCAGTGGTGGGCGAGGATGAGCAGGGCCCCGCAGTGGAGCCCATCCCCACGCTCACGTCGCCCCAGGACGCCAGGGACCGCGCCGCCGAGATGCTCTGGCGGACTGGGCAGTGAGATGAGGCGCATCCTGCACTGCTACGCCTCCCCCTGGGAGCACGAGGAGGTGCTCATTGTTGGGACTCGCCCCGGGCTGAGGGCGTTGCGGGACGCCCTCGAAGAGGCACTGGGCGACGGCGACGGGACCGGCGCTGCGGCCGTCGAGGCCGGAGACGGCGAGGGATACGCCGCCCTGGTGGTGGTAGCAGAGGAGGCGCAGATGCCGCGGATGCTCATGCCGTACTCGGAGACGGATGACCGCACCGACGACGGAATGCTTCCTGCCGGGCTGTTCACGCATGAGCGGTACACGGCGTTGGTCGGTCGTCGGGGCCCGCCATCGCCATGAAGGCCACCCGGCATCGCCTCGCCCTCGGCATCGACCCCGGCGCGTCCACCGGGCTCGCCCTGGTGCGGGACGTACCGGGCGGGCTCCCCGAGCTGCTGGGTGCCTGGTGCGCCTGGGGGGCGGACCGGGAGTGGCTTCGGCGCTTGAACGAGTCCCTCGGCGTGGTGGGGGTGCTCGCATTCGACAGGGGCGTCGCCCTCGCCGACGTGGTGGTCTGGGTAGAGGAGCCCCCATCGCACTGGCGCAGCGGCGGGCCCCGCAACACCCAGGCCGCGGCGCGGGGCATCGGGCGGCGCATGGGCCAGGTGGAGATGGCGTGGGCGCAGCGCACGGAGGGGACCTGGCCCCGGCGCGTGCAGGGCCCCGAGTGGTGGGAGCCCTGGCGCGGGCAGGTCGCGCATGGGAAGATCGGGGACGGGGGGCATCGTATCGCTGAGGCGGGACGGTGGGTCGAAGGGGCCCGGGCGGTGCTGGCGGCGATGGAGCAGGAGACCACGGCGGCGCGGGAGAGGCGGGTGGACGTGGCAGAGGCGATTCTCATTGCTGGGGCGGCGGCGATGGCGGGCCCGGAGCGGGCGAGGAGGGCGGGGTGACGGTGGCTGTGTGTCTGGCGAAACGAGCCGGGCAGTTTTTTAGTCGTCCCGCCGCGCGCGCGCCGGCAAAAAAAACGAGGAGGCCACAACACTCACGAAAGGTTTGTCGTCATTTTGACACCACATGAAAAGCCCCTGGCGGCCGAGTGGGTCCCCGGGGACACCCTGGTCCCGTGGGCCCGGAACCCGCGCCGGGTGGACTTCGCCGACGGGGAGGGCGATGGCCCCGCCGCTGGCGGCGCCGGGCGGGTGGACGGGTAGGATGATCCGCGTCAACCTGATCCACAACTTGGCAGCGATTCGTCGCAGCCGCGGGCTAACCCAGCAGCAGCTTGCCGCTCGTGCCTTCGGCCGGGGCTCCGGTCACACGCAGATCGCTCGGATGGAGGCGGGGGCGGAGTCTCGGCCAACCATCGTGGCCGAAGTGGCGGAGGCGGTGGGAGTGGCGCCGGGAGACCTGCTCTACCAGGAGCCCGGCGACTTCAAGCGGCAGTGGTGTCGCCGGGAAGAATGAACAGGGCAAAAGGATCCTATAGGGGTAAGGCCAATGACGGGGACTCCCAAACTCGAAATAGAACGGCGGTTAGAGGTGGTCGAACAAGCCATGATGGCCCATCCGTGGAACCTTGAGTTAGAGCGACGGTTGGCCGCGACGCTTGGGATTGAGCGCGCGGC
>ERZ1292629.2471-Hain-H43-01um-R1-2471-length-15523-cov-6_pt1 | contig 15523 bp, 13 predicted proteins | sample MGYA00564399_ERZ1292629 | MGnify/ENA primary metagenome ERZ1292629 (study PRJEB36523, sample SAMEA6512636) | groundwater metagenome | collected 2019-01-08 | study: AquaDiva: Metagenomics assemblies of 32 groundwater samples
GTAATCGCAGGTCAGCTATACTGCGGTGAATACGTTCTCGAGTCTTGTACTCACTGCCCGTCAAGTCAAGGGAGCCGGGAGTACCCGAAGTTCCCCTCACGGGGGCCTACGGTAAGCTCGGTGACAGGGATTAAGTCGTAACAAGGCACGGCTAGCGGAAGCTGGTCGTGGAATTCTTCCGAAGGAATGTCCCGCCACGTCTAACGTGGTTGGGGCCGATAGTCGATGTTCTGTACCTCGTACGAGTGCAGAACCACAGGTGATTGCTCTATCACCTTTAATCATGAGCAAAAACCAAACGCAGAGGAATGGAGCAAAAGAGAGTGTGCTTTTTTTTGGTCAGTTTACGCCCATTTTCTCTTCAAAGTCAGAAAGCTGTTCTAAATTTTCCATCTGTACGATGGCTCTTTGAGTTTCAAGATGCCCTAATCGTGCTTGTATTTTTCTGATAGACCCACAAACCCCCTCTGCTTTTTGACGAAATTCTTCCTCAGATATTTTTTCCTCTTCTTCTTGCACGTATTTTTCCCAGTACTCTTTACCACCGATAGTTCTCGCTAAAAAATTCCAAGGGCCATCCTCAGGATTTTCAAGGTGTTGAAACCCTTGGAGGTCTCTATTTATGATCTCTGTTTGATAGTATGCAAACGCTTCTGCTAATAAACGATCATAGCCATGTCTTTTGTGTAAGTTTGGATCAATCGTATGCAATATCTCATGACTAATGAGTTCTTTATCGCCGACCGAAATAATAAGACTTGTTTCTCGTAATCTCTCATCAGCAAACGATTCGCCCGGTATTGCCATGCCTCGGCTTGCCATGCCCCCTTGCCCCTGTATTTTGACAGAAAATTTCTGATATTCACCAATATCAGAAAAAAATAAAACCGGGCGAGCAATTTCCTTACCGGAAATATTTGAGGCGGTAATAGATTTAGCTTTTATATACTGAAGACTTTTTAAATCATCGGGGCCAACAATGTCTCTGCCATTTTCTTGTAACACGGGATTAAAGGCATCCCTTACCCATTGCTTTATGTTCCCGAGACTCATCTGTTCAAATGCTTCTTCCCAGATTCTAAATGCATTTTCTCTTTGTTCATCAAGCCATTTTTGAGGTGATGCCTCGATGCGCTCTTCTTGATCTTCCCGCCCTTCCCCAAGTGTTTTTGGCACCTCTATCTCATTTTTTTTAATTAGGCGGGCGGCTTTTGAGAAGTCTAAATTACCTTCCTTGTCTTTACTTACTCCCACCAATATTTCAGGCGTGCCCTCTGTCCTATTGTTCGATGACTCCCAAGTGTTCATATGTGCGAGTGGAAGGAATCGAACCTTCGACCTCTGTCTTATCAGGACAGCGTTCTACCACTGAACTACACTCGCGTCGCGCAAACTATAACAAATTCCTTTAGTTGAGACAATTAAAACAGCCCCGACGTAACGTCGGGGCTGTTTTGGGAGAGGCACTTATTGTGCCGCAGGAACGGCGCAGGAGCACTTGCCCTCTGCTTCATTACACGCAGTACACTTTAGCTGGCAGTGCTCGGCACCACACGCATGAGCGGCATCATGCTCGGCACTTTCAGCACCGCACATATCACACTTGTAGCCCTCGGCGGGACCACTACACGTTTTACAATTCATAGAATAGATAAAAATATATTTCGCGAATAAAATGCGACCTCTCCAGAGTATAGCACACATTGCCAGCGTACTTTCCCGCGCTATACTAAACGCATTCATTGCCGAAGTGGCTTATGGGTGCGTGGCGGAACTGGTATACGCGTACGTTTCAGAGACGTATGGAGAAATCCGTGAGGGTTCAAATCCCTCCGCACCCACATTATTAATAATCAAATCCCTGCCTGCCGGCAGGCAGGCTCTCTTCGGCACCCACAGAAATAGAACACTCTAATATTCTGCAGAATGTTGGAGTATAATAGAAGTATGAAAACTGCGATACAACTAGAACGGTACTTTAAGGGAGTTGCCAATCATTGGCGTCTGGAGATACTCCTTCTTGTCCACAAGTCAAAAGGAATTACTTTGGAAGATATTGCTGATCGTCTGCATTGTAATATTAAGACGATATCCGAGCACACGAGGAAGCTTGTCCAAGCTGGACTTTTGAATAAAAAGTATCACGGCAGATCGGTTGGCCATGACCTCTCACCGTACGGGGAGCGATTCATAAAATTCATAAAAATATTCTAATATTCTGCAGAATGTTGGAGTAATTGACGGGAGGGGGATTGGTATAGTATGATTGGTCTGTCAGCATGGCTGACCACCTGCCTACGGCAGGTACAGATCTTTGTCAATTGGAGGAAAAATTAATGTCACGAAACTTCCGTGCGTTGCTGGAAGCGCAGTGGGCGAAAGGTAAATTTGTTTGTGTTGGTCTTGATACTGACGTAAACAAACTCCCTAAAATAGTCCAGACACAAAACCTCACTGATTCAATGATCACCTTTAATAGGGAGATCATTGGTGCAACAAAGGATCTGGTCTGTGCTTTTAAACCCAACAGTGCCTTCTACGAGAAACATGGCGCAGATGGATGGGGGGTACTACACAAGACTTGTTGTATGATTCGTGAGTATGCGCCCGATGTACCCATTATCTGGGATGCAAAGAGAGCGGACATTGGCAACACGAATGAGGGCTATGTTGAAGCATTCCTGAAGCTCAAAGCAGACGCCCTCACGGTAAATCCGTATCTCGGTGCAGAGGCACTGAAACCATTCTTGGATCTGACCGACAGCGGCATCATCGTCCTTTGCCGCACCAGCAATCCCGGCGCGGGTGAATTCCAAGACCTTATTGTGGAGACTAATTGGGAACCTATCGGGAGGACGCCTCTCTACCAATATGTTGCCCGCCAAATCGCACGCGTTTGGAATGAGAACGACAACTGCGCGGTGGTTGTTGGTGCGACCTGTCCAGATGAACTCCAGCGAATCCGAGAGCTTGTCGGCGACCTACCCATACTCATCCCTGGCATTGGTGCACAGGGTGGTGATCTGGAGAAGACAGTCAGAGCCGGCAAAGATAGCCGTGGGAGAGGAATGATTATTAACCTCTCTCGCAGTGTTCTCTACGCGTCTAGTGGAGATAATTTTGCGCAAGCGGCTCGCTGTGAAGTAGAAAGAGTTCACAATCTCATCAACTCGCTTCTACGAGAGGAGGTGGTGGTATGATGTCTCAAAACGGTGACAGCAGTACGGAACAACTACTCATCAAAGCGCTTACTAGACGAGATGGGTGGTACGAATGCCCCAAAGATGCGAACGGTAAACGCCTCGGTCCACTTGTTGGGTATGCGGGGCGTGATAAACAAGGGCGGCAATTTGTGGGAGATGTGTACCTCAATGCGGCAGTGCTTGAGAGAGATCCTCGAAGTCTCTCTCGCCTTAGCGAAAAACTGATTATCCAGCTACGGAAGAGTTTTTCGAACGAAATGGTGTTTAACACCACATTCTGTGGAGCTCCGATGGGCGGTTTGGCGCTTGCTAATTACTTGGCGTACTGTCTCGGACGCCCTTACGTGTACCCTGAAAAAAAAGTGACTGCGATTGCAACGGAGCATTCACGCGAACAGTCGCAACTTGTTTTTCAGCGGCACGAGGTACGCGAGGGTGAACAGGTGCTGATCGTTGAGGATGTATGCAATAACTTCAGCACTACCGAGGAGCTCGTCTCACTCATCGAGTCACACGGTGGTGGCGTGATTGCCATTATGTGCCTTGCAAACCGCTCGCTCACTGTTCGGACGGCGTACGATCACAAGACGAGTCAGACTGGCGGTCATCTCATCCCCATCTTCTCACTGTGGGATAGACCTATTCTTCAGTACGGTCAGGATGATCCCGAGGTTGCCGAAGATGTTGCCAAGGGTAACGTGGTGTGGAAGCCAAAGAACGAGTGGGCACGACTCATGGAAGCGATGAATGCTCACCGTGCAACGGCGTAACCTTTCCTCCAAAAACCGTATATGTCCCCTGTTCAACTTCGGAAGTTGAACAGGGGTTTTATTTACCCTGAACATAGTTGAAGGGTTGATGATATACTAGAGAAATGATACTGCGTAGGGGAGTGGCAATTGTTCCAGCAGTTATTACTATTGGAGGGATTTTTCTTCTCCTTGGGAGTTTTTATCTCCTCCCGCGTCTCTTCCACGACACTCCGGCGCAACGCGCGGCACGCGTGGTGGAGGAGGGAGAAGTGGAACGAGAAGGAGCGGAGTTGGTGCTCACCGATGACACCCTCTGGTTTGGATCGCGTTTAGATCTCTTTGCCGGCTATGTGCCGCAAGATGAAGTAGAGATCCGCCGTATTGCGGTGGGTCCAAGCAATGAGGCAACGCTTGATTTTACCGTGAAGAGTAAAAAAAGTGTTCAAGCAAAATTAACGAGCCCAAAGGGTACGAGTGTATCAACTCCCACAAAGGTTACCCAAAATAGTGATGGAACGGTAACTGCGCTCTACTCCGTCCCTAATACCAATGATTCAAGCGGCGTGTGGACACTCTCTCTCCAAAACTCAAGCTCGGTGAGCGCTCCCTACCAACTCACCATCCCACAAACATCACCCGTATCAGTCGCCGATCTCACGGGGACCTACTTTAGCTCGGCGCAGAACATCACCATTTCTATTGTGGTACAGGAGAGTACGCCAACGCTCGCGGTGCAGGCGGTCACGGGCGCAACGGTGATCGCGACAGTGACCTCACCGTCCGGTTCCGTGAGCACCGTTACTTTGATTGAGGATACGTCACAAAATAATGGGACGTACACTGGTGTATTGAGTGGCGCAAGTGAGCCGGGGACCTACACGGTGGTCTACACTATCACGGGCACCAACAGTGGAGGAGTGCCCTTTGAGCAGACGACCACGAGTCAATTTGTGCTCTCTCCCACAGGGGCAGTGAGCGGAGTCTCTACCTGGGTAAAAAAATTTGATATCAACCGTGGCAATGATCTCCAACTTATCGGTTACTAACAGAAATACTTTGTCTGCGTACGTACGCTCTGTATAATACGCTCATGCCTACGCGTTCATGGAAAAATTGGTCTCTCTTCATCACGGGGCTCCTCACACTCTTTCTCCCATACTCTGGACTCCCGCAACCAATAAAAAGTGCACTCCTCATTCTTTTTGGTCTCTTGGTTACGGCAGTTGCGGGGAGTCAGCTCTGGCCATACTCTGCCACGCGGCGGACTGTACCTTTCGCGCACACCTCTATCACACGAAAGGGTATCCGCAAGGAGAAGGAGCCCCTCTCAAGCGTAATGCCTTCCGAATCGGGAATAATGTCTGAATCTCCTCATGACAGCCCATAAGTACAGCACATTCCATCATCTCGCTTTTATTGGAGGGCTGCTTATTTTTGGATTTATTTTTTTGGTACTACCGTGGATTGAGGGCGACCTTGTATACTCCGACAGTGAATCTGCCGCGACGGATGCAACGAGCGTCACAACTACCGCGCTCCCGCCCCTACCACCGCGACATATTACAACGCCCACGCCCGTGCGCGCGATCTATATGAGCAGTTGGGTGGCGGCGACACCTTCTATCCGTGCAAAATTGGTGGCGCTCATTGACGAGACAGAGGTAAACGCGGTGGTGATTGATGTGAAGGACTATACGGGTAGAATTTCTTTTGAAGTGCGGAATCCTGCGCTTGCCATGTATGACTCGGTGGAGGAACGCATCACCGACCTTGATGATTTTATTGCAGAACTGCACGGGAAGGGGGTCTACGTCATCGCGCGCGTTGCCGTCTTCCAAGATAACTATCTCGCGCGAGAGCGGCTGGACTTAGCGGTAAAATTTGCGTCCACGGGAGCGCTCTGGACTGACAATAAAAAAATCGCGTGGGTGGATATGAAGTCAAGGGAAGTGTGGGACTACAACTTCCTCGTGGCGAAGGAGGCGGCAGATCGCGGCTTTGATGAAATAAATTTTGATTACATACGCTTTCCCTCTGATGGAAAAATCTCTGACGCGAGTTACCCTTTCTATCGAGCGAGTGAACAGAGTAAAAGCGAGGCGATGAGAGAGTTCTATGAGTACCTTGCTTTACGCAAGGGGGAACTTGGCGTGCCGATCTCAGGCGACCTCTTTGGCATGGTGCTCACCGAGACGAATGATCTCAATATCGGGCAGATCTTGGAAAATGGTTTAGCAAACTTTGATTACGTGGCGCCGATGATATATCCCTCGCACTACGGGAGTGGTTTTAACGGGTGGAAAAATCCCGCCACCATGCCCTATGAGTTGGTCTCCTATGTGATGGCGAGTGCCACCGAGCGCGCCATTGCGGCGAGCAGTAGCCAACAAAAACTGCGCCCGTGGCTCCAAGATTTTAATCTCGGTGCTACCTACGATGCGGCAATGGTGCGCAAACAAAAACAGGCACTCTACGACCTCGGTCTTGACTCATGGATGCTCTGGGATCCTGCCAACACCTACACTCGGGGAGCGCTGGATTAATCTTGATTTTTTGGTTTAATTATTCTAGTATAATTGCAATGCGTAACATTCTTCAGTTTACTATTTATAAAAGCGATTCACACTACGTTGCCGAGGGATCGGTGTTGCCTGTCGTAACGCAAGGCAAGACGCTTGACGAACTCACTAAAAATATTGAGGAGGCAGTTGCACTCCATCTTGATGGAGAGAATTTAGCGGAACTTGGTATTTCTCCAAAGCCATCCATTCTCGCAAACTTGGAACTCTCCCTACGGAATGCCTAAACTTAAAATCCTCTCTGGGGAGGAGGTGGATTACGCCCCTATTTCTATACAAAATAGAGGTATTGACAGATATATAGAATAGGTATATAATGATAGGTAGATTGAAAAAAGCCTGATTTCAGGCCATATACAGACAAAGGACGCGTCCCGACGCTTCGGTCAGGACGAGTCACAAAGGAGAGTGGACATGTCTACTCAATACTCGGTTGGTCAAATGAATCAGTTAGGTGATGCGTTGGAGAGTGCTGGCTTTACAGTGGAGGATGTGACCAAGTTACGGTCGTATCCTAAGCTGCGAGAGCTCAAGACTCTCTTTACAGGGTGTGCAGAAATTGTGTACGCCAAACACCTCATCCCTTGCGCCACAGACCCTTTCATCCCCAACAACTGGACGGTGGAGGAACACCAGAAGGGTGGAGAATTGGAATGGAATCCTGATTCCATCACCCTCTACCTTACGGAAAAACAGAAGGGTGGAAGCATCCGTGGTACCGAACTCCGAGAGGAGCTCAAATGCAAAGGTGCTTCAAACGCCAATGTCTTGGACTATCTCTTAGCCCATCCGGAACTCATTCCGGAAGAGTGGAAAGGGAAAGCGGTGTTCTTTTGGGGCACTGTCTACCGCGGCTCGGATGGTGACCTGTGTGTGCGCTGCCTCTGTTGGGGTGGCGGCGGGTGGAGCTGGGATCACGACTGGCTCGGCAGCCGCTGGCGTGCCCGCAGCCCCGCGTTGCTCCTCGCGAGTGTTCCCGCACTCAATCCTTGACCCTGAACCCTCGTCCTTAACCCTTACCCCTTAGATCTTTGTACCCCCATGCTTGCATGGGGGTACGTTTTTGTAATACTATCCTATGGTACTGGTGAATATGCATCTGATGAGTGTCAGGTACTACCGTACTCGCCGCAGGCAACTCGGAATATTCTCACCATGGTGGTGGGAGTAGAGTAGTGCTCGTGAGTGAAAAAATGAAGATACTCGGTGTAGGGTACTGCGGTATTAGAGATACCAGATGCGATACAACCTAGAGATGATAGAGATCTTCAGTGGGTGGTGGTAGGGATGGTACTCTATACAAAACCGCAACTCGGATGGTAACCTGTATGTGCGCTACCTCTATTGGAATGGCAACAGGTGGAACTGGAATCACAACTGGCTCGACAACAACTGGAATGCCAACAACCCCGCGTTGCTCCTCGCGACTCTCTTCATTTCCCCTCTGACGTTACGTCGGAGGGGTTTTGTTTACTCTGAAAGTGTGGAAGGAGTTTTCATCGTCTGCCCCAACCATCCGCCGAACATTTTACCGATTTCTGCCAGTTCGCTAGCAAGTCCCGCATACTTTGTAGCATCTACAAGATTGTGTTCCCAAAGAAGTGAGAGGAGTACTCCAACGGTATCTATTTTTCGGACAGCGACGCGCAAACAAGGTGCCTTTTCCTCTCGGCGCGCAAACGCAGCCGCACTCCCTGCTTCTAGCGCGTCTACCAAGAGGGAGTCAATCTTTATCCCTAGCGAGTAGCGCTGTGATTTGGGGAGACTCGCATGGAGTCTCATCCATTGCCCATAGAGGCGCTTGAGTCGCACAATAACTGGTGCAATACTGCGGGGGGGGGGCGTTTGAGGAATATGAAAACGAGATTCACTCATAGCTACGCAGATATCATCTCAATAGAAAACTTGCTCATGGCGTGGCGAGAGTTTTCCCGTGGTAAAGGGATGAAGTCCGATGTAGCTAATTTTTCTCTCAACTGCATGGCGCACATCATACAGCTCCATACAGATCTCGCAAGTGGCAGCTACCAGCATGGGCCATATGAGTCGTTTTCCATCAACGACACCAAACCACGCTCTATCCATAAGGCCAGTGTCCGCGACCGTTTACTCCACCGCGCTCTCTACCGAATACTCTATCCCTCTTTTGACCGAACTTTTATTGCAGACTCTTTTTCTTGTCGAGAGGGGAAGGGGACACATAAGGCACTCAATCGCTTTCGCTCGTTTGCGTATGAGGTGAGCAAGAACCACACACAGACCTGTTGGGTACTCAAGTGTGATATTAAAAAGTTTTTTGCGAGCATCCACCACGAGCGACTGAACACCCTCCTCTCTAAACGCATAGCCGATGAACGCATTCTGGGTTTGTGTAGCAATGTTATTGAGAGCTTCCACACAGCACCGAAGCGCGGGTTGCCTCTTGGGAATCTCACCTCCCAACTTTTTGCGAATGTGTATCTAGATCCTTTTGACCAATGGATGAAGCATACAAAAAAGACGCATCACTATCTCCGCTATGCCGATGACTTTGCAATCCTTTCTTTTGATAGGGAGGAGCTCACCGCACTCATTGATCCTATCAGAGATTTTTTGAGCTCAACTCTTGCACTCTCTATTCATGAAGATAAAGTTAGTGTAAAGACGTTCACCTCCGGGGTGGACTTCCTTGGGTGGGTGCACTTCCCCGACCATCGTGTACTACGTTCTGTTACAAAAAGGATAATGTTCACGCGACTCGCTCAGACTTCAAAAGAAGAATCATTGCAATCATATCTCGGACTCTTGAGTCATGGTAATACCCAAAAAATTTCTCATTGTATACGGCACTCCATGGAAGTAGAGTTGACTAATCCTATAAATTTGCTATGATAGTAAAAGATACTTTAACAATCCCGATACTCGGGAGACATACCAACGTGATGAGTTCGTCACGGCGAACGTATCACAGAAAAAAGGAGGATGTGTAGCTATGGCTAATGCATCCGAATTCAGCGTTGGGTTGATGCACGAAGTAGTAGTTGCGGGGTGCGAAATGGGCTGGGAGCCGAAGGATTTTGACTCTCTCAAACGAAACAAACCACTGCTCACCAACATCCGCGCAGTTATGCGCGGCACTCACACTATTGTGCCAGTTGAGCATGCAGTTGATTGCTCTGCCGATCCTGTACTCCCCAACGGCTGGAGCCTTGAAGAACATCAGCGTGGCTCTGTAGTTAAGCTTGAAAAGATGCCAGACGGTCTGTATCTGGATGGAAAGAAGATAGAATTCTATCTCTCCAGAAAACAGAAGAAGGGAAACATTGAAGGAAACAAGCTCCGCAAGGAGCTCACAGGCAAGCCTGCTGTCAATGCGTGTGTGCTGGATTACTTGCTGGAGCACACTGAACTTATCCCTGAGGAATGGAAGAAAGATGAGAATGGCAACACTCGCTATCTGTTCTTCTGGGGCACGGTCTACCGCGACTCGGGTGGTTTCCTGTCTGTGCGCTGCCTCTATTGGGGTGGCTGCGGGTGGCGCTGGGTTCACGGCTGGCTCGACTCCTACTGGAATGCCTTCGGCCCCGCGTTGCTCCTCGCGAGTTCTTAGGCACTTAGTGCCAGCGCCCTTGATCCTTAGCTCTTTGACCTTTATTTCCGCCCCGATTCGCCAGCTGGCGAACATCGGGGCGATTTCTTTTGTGGTATAATTTAGGTACATGAGTGACTTTATACCCAAAGGGGGAATGGTCTATTTAGCCGAGACCGATTTTCGTGGTGCCAAGACGCAGTTTGGAATTAAAAATCTCGACCGTTTACGCCATGTGTACGTGATAGGGAAGACGGGTATGGGTAAGTCTAATCTCCTTGAGAACATGGCCATCCAAGACATCATTAATGGCGAGGGAGTTGGCTTTATTGATCCGCACGGTGGCACCGCGGAAAAACTCTTGGACTATGTTCCCGCGGAGCGCATCAAGGATGTCATCTACTTTGCCCCCTACGATTTAGATAACCCCATCTCCTTTAATGTGATGGAGGATGTGGGCAAAGATCAGCGTCACCTCGTGGCAAATGGTCTCATGGCTTCGTTCAAAAAAATCTGGCCAGACGTGTGGAGCGCGCGCATGGAGTACATTTTAAACAACACCATCCTCGCTCTCCTTGAGTACCCTCATTCCACACTCTTGGGGGTGAATCGCATGCTCTCGGATAAAACGTATCGTACGGAAGTGGTCAATAATATTTCTGACCCATCGGTGAAGTCGTTTTGGGTGGATGAGTTTGCTAAGTACAACGAGCGCTACATGCAGGAGGCGGGCGATGCGATTAAAAACAAAATTGGGCAATTTACTTCTAACCCGTTGATTCGGAATATTATTGGTCAGCCGGTCTCCAGTTTTAATATCCGCGAGGTGATGGATAATAAAAAAATCCTCATCATGAATCTCTCTAAGGGGCGTGTGGGGGAGCAAAATGCCGCACTCTTGGGTGGTATGCTTATTACCAAGATCTACCTTGCGGCCATGAGTCGTGCCGGTGCAGAGGAGTCTGTGCGTGAGTCTCTCCCACCCTACTACTTTTATGTAGATGAGTTCCAATCTTTCGTCAATGATTCGTTTGCCGACATTCTTTCCGAAGCGCGCAAATACAAATTGGCGCTCACCATCGCGCATCAGTACATTGAGCAAATGCCCGAGACAGTGCGCAGTGCGGTGTTTGGTAACGTGGGTACCACCGTCGCCTTCCGTGTGGGGCCACTGGATGCTGAGATTTTGGAAAAGATTTTTGCGCCAAAGTTTACACAAGAGGATGTGGTCAACTTAGGCTTTGCGCAAATTTACCTCACGCTCATGATTGATGGTGTGGGCTCGCCACCCTTTTCTGCTGTCACACTCCCCTCACTGGTACCTCTGGGGGTATCTCTGAAGGAGGAGATCATTATTTCATCACGTGAGCATTACGCGCACGCGCGTGGTGAAGTGGAACGTGCCATTAATGAGTGGCATGCGACGACATTGAGTAATATCAAAAAGAACGACAAAGAGGAGGAACGCGCACAAGAACGTCGTGAAGCACAGAAGCAAAAGCGTTCCGAGCTGGTCCGTGAGGCTATACACGACAGGAGTCAGAGTATTTCTCTAGAGGCTCTCGCAACAAAGCATAGTGGTGGAATCGTTAAAGATACGCCGCGTGCCAAAGAGGATCTCAAGTCCTTCCTCCAAACTATTGTGGGGAAGAGAGAGGAACAGAAGGAGGAGGTACTGCAAAAAAAAGTAGAAGCGCCCCGCGAGATACCCGAGGCAGAACTACAACGCATACTTGAGGTGCCGCGTAAAAAAGAATAGAGTAGAACTCCATGAACTTTAGGAGGAAGATTGTGCTCATATTCTCTACGGCCTATGTGCCCGCCATTGGGGGGGCGGAGCGGGCAGTTGAGGAGATTACAAAAAGACTGGGAGACCAGTACTCTTTTGTGTTAGTAACAGCACGCCTCTCCTCCGCACTCCCACGCCGTGAACAGATAGGGATGGTTGATGTATTCCGTATTGGGATCGGTACTCCGATGTTTGATAAGATATTGCTTGCATTTTTTGGTGCACGAGCGGGAGAGCGTGCTCTGGGAGGAAAAATTGCTGATACCGTGTGGGGTATTATGGCAAGCTACGGAGGACTTGCTGCTCTACGCTATAAGGAGAAGCACCCCTCTACCCGTTTTCTCCTCACATTACAAGAGGGGGACGATATCTCTCATATTGCTCGTCGTGCACGATGGCTGGGCTCGCGTTTCAAATCTATTTTTGCACGCGCAGATGCCGTACAGGCAATCTCAAGGTACCTCGCGCAGTGGGCGCAGGTGATGGGTACGCAGGCTCTCGTTACCGTTGTGCCTAATGGGGTAGATATAGAAAAATTTAATCCGCCAGTTGGCGGACGAAGTTCGACTTCGGTTAAGTTAATTACTACGTCACGCTTAGTAAAAAAGAATGCGGTGGATGATAGTATTCGCGCACTCGCACATCTCCCTAAACATGTGGTTCTTGAAGTTGTGGGGGACGGAGTTGAACGAGATAACTTAGAGAACTTGGTTCGGTCCTTAAATTTGTCTGGGCGGGTACATTTTCGTGGAAATATTTTTCCAGAAGATATTCCTCAAGCGCTCGCCAACGCAGATATTTTTGTCCGTCCTTCACTCTCAGAAGGGCTAGGGAATTCTTTTTTGGAAGCGTTTGCTGTAGGATTACCAACTATTGCAACGCCAGTTGGTGGTATTCCTGACTTTCTTATCGATGGCGAGACGGGATGGTTTGCGGAGCCCCGCAATCCAGAGTCTATCGCGGCTTGCGTGCGCTACATCCTTGACCCTGCGCATAAGGAGCACGTGGATCGTGTTACTACTGCCGCACGTGCGCTTGTGGAAACTACGTACACATGGGAATCGGTTGCAGGACAATTAAAAACACTTCTATCATGAGTACTCACTCACGAAAAAAGATTTTGCTTGCAACAGGTATTTTTTACCCTGATGTTGGTGGTCCTGCTGTGCATGCGCGACACATTGCTGAAGAGATCGTTGCCCATGATGGGCAGGTACGGGTTATTGCCTACGGGGGTGTGCTCCCTCCAGACACTGTAGCTCTTCCCTACACAGTGACGCGCATTACACGAACGCTCCCCGCGTTGTTACGTTGGGCACTCTACAGCGTTACACTCTTGCGCCACGCATTTTGGGCTGACACCGTCTATGCTTTTGACGTCAGTGCTGCGGGGGTGCCCGCTGCTTGCATTGCCACTCTTATGAGAAAAAAGTTTCTTGTACGCGTTGGCGGAGATCCTATTTGGGAACGTGTTGTTGAACGAGGGGAACGTTTTCTTCCTCTCGATGAATACTATGCGCGTGGATATTATCGACAAGATAAACCTCTCCTCTTTTTACTCATTCGTTTTGTACTTTCTCGTGCCGATATCGTTGTTATTTGTTTGGAAATGTTTTCAGATTTTTATATACGCTATTTTGGTGTTTCCTCTGAACGCATTTTAGTCATTCCCAATCCTCTCCCTGCTATTCCCCAAGAAAGCAAAACACTCTCCTTTTCACCACTGACGCTCTATGCGGGACGCTTCGTTACTTATAAAAATCTTCCACTCGTTCTCCGTGTTTTTGCACGCGTTCATGCGCAATATCCAAAAAGTCGTCTTCTCTTGGTTGGTGAAGGACCTGAATTCGAATCAGTTTCTGCTTTTGCAAAAACTCTCAATCTAGGAGAGGCTGTGCGGATACTTCCTGCGGTGCCACATGAGCAATTAACGCAATTCCAACGTGAAGCCTCACTTGCACTTGCGCCGGCACTCACGGAGTTTAATCCAAATTTCGCGCTGGAAGCGCTCTCTTACGGTACCCCAGTCATTATCAGTCGTGGAAATGGGCTCACGGTACGTCTTCCTGAAGAATGCCTCTTTGACCCCACTGATGAAGACGAGTTGTATAAACGGTGGAGTGCGCTCCTTGATCCAGCCGTTTATCAACGAGTTGCTCGCAACATCGTACAATCAATCCCACACCACACCTGGGACGAGGTGGAGGAGGCTCATGCAAAACTTCTTGGCCTATGAATTCACTCACTGTCTTAATGGTCTCGGGCGATAGCGCTGTGTTTGATCCAAAAAGCACGGTTTCAGAGCGTGTTCGTTCATACGCAAAACATACTGGGCGTCTTGATGTCATCATTCCAACGGCAACCTTTCTCTCTCGAGAAGAAAAAACTATTCACGTGCACAGTGCCTATCATCGACTCAAAGTTCTCCGCTTTTGGCGTCTTGTTACAGTAGGGGAGAGACTTCCTCGTCCGGATATTATTACGGCGCAAGACCCATTTTTTTTAGGGCTTGCGGCGTGGTTTATTGCGCGACATCACCATACTCCTCTTGAGATTCAAGTGCATACCGATGTGTTGGACCCTGTATTTCGAACCTGGAGTGTGGGGAATCGTGCTCGCGTGCTTCTTGCTCGTCTCCTTCTCCCAAAAGCACAGAGTGTGCGCGTTGTCTCGGAGCGCATTGCGAATTCTCTTGTTCATAGTGGGATTCTCTCGCGAACACAAATCTCAGTTCTCCCTATTCCTCCAATGGAACATAAACCGAGCGCAGAGAGTATTCGCTCTCTCCGTGCTCGATTTTCCCCGCATGATCGCTTAATCCTTACCGTCTCTCGTCTTGCTCCTGAAAAGAGGATTGGTCTGATGTTAGAAGCTCTTGCCCTTGCTTACCATAGAGGGTTTTCATTTCAATTTATTATTGTTGGTGATGGAGAAGAACGCAGATCTCTCGAACGTTGCGCACAGCGTCTAGGTATTTTTGACAGAGTACATTTTGTTGGCCATGTTCTTGATCCCTCACCGTACTATCATGTTGCTCATGTCTATCTTTCGCTCTCTGTCTACGAGGGCTATGGACTCTCCTTGGTAGAAGCCGCTCGTGCTAAACTTCCCGTTATTTCAACTGATGTAGGCATTGCTCCTCTTGTCGGCGCTTCTCTTGTTGCTCCAAATTCCGCTCTCATCGCAGAACTTATTATTAAGAAAGACCTTCCTCCCACTTCACTTCCCGCTGACTTTATCCAGTCAGAAGATGAGTATATGCAAGCGGTATTCCATGTGTGGAGTCGCTGTGCACACGGCGCTGTATCTCCAAGGAGAAAAACTTCCTATTTATGGCTCATTGTGAAATATGTTATTTCTGGAGGAACCGCAACGATAGTCAATCTTGGTTTGATTTTTGTTTTTACCGATTTTTTCCAGATGTGGTATGTGCTTTCAGCAGCGCTTGCCTATGCTGGCGCATTCGTGATCAGTTTTACGCTCCAAAAATTTTGGACATTTCAGAATACTTCTGTGGAAAAGATCCATTCACAGTTTGCAGTATATGTTGGACTCGGTATCTTTAACATGGTACTCAATGCAGGATTAATCTATCTCATTGTTGAGTCAACAGGTATTCACTATCTACTTGC
>ERZ1292629.984-Hain-H43-01um-R1-984-length-30084-cov-9_pt1 | contig 15516 bp, 15 predicted proteins | sample MGYA00564399_ERZ1292629 | MGnify/ENA primary metagenome ERZ1292629 (study PRJEB36523, sample SAMEA6512636) | groundwater metagenome | collected 2019-01-08 | study: AquaDiva: Metagenomics assemblies of 32 groundwater samples
CCGCCGCCTACCGGCAAAAGATATTGCATAAATACTGTGGCTTTAAAATTACTAAAAAATTGATTAAAATTAATCCAGAGGAAAAAGATGACTAAAAACAAAAAAATCGACAAACAAAAGTGGGGAGAACTTCTGGCTAAGAAAACTCCTGAAACCCACGCCAAAGTAATGCAAAAATTAGGAATTTCTGAAGAGGAAGATAAAAAGTGGCACCAAAAGTATGGCGGCAAACCGGCTGATTTTAATAAATTCAAAACCAATGAAAATCATTGACCATAAAAATAAAATTATCCGGAGAGAACTTCAGAAAATGACCTCAAAAATGTTTGGTAATTTAGTCAAAGCAGTAGTTGATATTGAAAAGGAAATAATAGCGGTGGACGCTGAATTACATTCAGATGAAGAGGCCAGTCTTTTAGAAAAAGGTTCCGAGCAAAAAAATCTTTGGGGAATTAATCTGTATCCTGACAAACGAGGAAAAGATTTTATAGAATTTGATTCAATGATAAATATACGGCCTTCTCAAGGAAATCGTAGTCGGGGGGTTGACGATTCAAAAATACAAAAATCGATTGTTAAAATTATTAACAAATTAATAGTCAAATGAAATATCAACATAAAAATTTAGCTTCTGGTAGATGGAATAAATTATCCTTAATTGAACAGATGGCTAATATCGGCTCTGAAGTTTATCGAACAATTAAATGGCGCCGCAAAGATGATAATTTTGCTAATTTAGCTTTTGAGCGCGCCTTAGAGCTTTTTGATTTGACTCTGGCTGATGTTAAAAATAGAAATCGGCTTAAAGAAATTGCCCGACTTCGTGAAGCCTTTGTTGATTTTTTCTGCTATGATAATATTTATAAAACAGATGATAAATTCTGGCAGAATTATTTTTTTAGCTTTAATTACGCTGCGAGATTATAAAAAAAATATTCGGGAGGAAAAATGATAGCGAAAAACCAAAAACCGAAAATTTTATCACTTCAGGAAATTAAAAAAGGGCTTCAAAAATTACCCGGTTGGAAATATCGAGCCAACAAAATAAGTAAACAATTTGAGTTTAAAAGTTTCCGGCAGGGAATAGCTTTGGTTAATAAGTTAGCGCCTTTTTGCGATAGAATTGATCATCACCCAGACATTCACATTAATTATAGAAAGATTCTCTTTGAACTTACCCGTTACGATATCGGCGGCAAAGTTACCGACCGGGATTTGGTGGTGGCTGGGGAGATCGAAAGATTGTATCGGAAGATTGAGAATAATTAGCACAAACCCTTGACAAATTTAACACCTTATAATATAATTAAAAGAGACAATAATTAGTAAAGACATTAAGGGTGGAAAGAAATAATTTCTAAATCCAACTAACTGCTTAAAGCAGCAGAGATTGCTGTGTTTTTTGAGGAGTTTTTTTAGTGTCTCGCCGCCAATTTGGATCAATCAAAAAGATTTCCCTCAACCTTCCGAATTTAATTGAAGTTCAAACTAATTCTTACGAATGGTTTTTTCGAGAGGGAATTCAGGAACTCTTAGATGAAATTAATCCGGTAGAGGATTTTACCGGCAAGATTTTGAAATTGGAATTTATAGGCACTAATCTTGATCAGCCGCGATTCAATGAAGAAACTACCCGCGAAAAAAATCTCACTTTTCAAGCCCCCTTGAGATGCAATGTCAAATTAACCAATAAAATGACTGGCAAATCCAAAGAATCTACGGTTTTTTTGGGCGACTTTCCCCTGATGACCGATAAGGGCACCTTTATTATAAATGGCGTCGAAAGAGTGGTAGTTTCCCAGATTGTTCGTTCCTTCGGAGTTTTATTCGTTGCCGAAGAGGTCCAGGGTCAGCGGCTTTTTGGGGCTAAAATTATCCCTTCCAGAGGTGCTTGGCTGGAATTTGAGACCTCCTCACGCAATGTAATTTCAGTCAAAGTTGACCGCAAGCGAAAAATTTTAATTTCAACATTTTTGAGAGCTTTAGGTTTAACAACCGATCAGATTATCCAAGCTTTTGAAGGGGTTAATGATAATCTTGAGCGCGATTATATTAAAGCAACTTTAGCCCGCGATAGCGCTAAAACCGATGATGAAGCTTTAGTTGAAGTCTATAAACGGATTCGGCCCGGCGATTTGGCCACCCCGGAGACAGCAAAAACATTTTTAGAGGCAATGTTTTTTAATCCCAAACGCTATGATCTTGGTCGGGTTGGTCGCTATAAACTAAATCGCCGCCTTAATTTAGATGCCAATTTTGACTGGAAAAACCGCATTTTAAGAATTAAAGATGTTGTCGAAGTGATTTCAGAAATAATTCGTTTAAATAATGATCCGCTAGCAACCCATGATGATGTTGATAATTTGAAAAATCGCCGGGTGCGGGCGGTTGGCGAATTAGTCCAGGGAAAAGTCAGAGTCGGACTTTTAAGAATGGAACGAATTATAAAAGATCGGATGTCGGTTTTGGATCCAGATACCGTGACCGCCAATCAGTTAGTTAACGGACGCCCCATCGCCGCAGTTTTACAGGAATTTTTTGCCTCCTCCCAACTTTCCCAATTTATGAACCAAACCAATCCTTTATCAGAACTCGAGCACAAAAGATGTCTTTCCGCCACCGGCCCTGGAGGTTTATCTCGCGAACGGGCTGGCTTTGAAGTTCGGGACGTTCACGCTTCCCACTATGGCCGCATCTGTCCAATTGAAACGCCTGAAGGTCCGAATATCGGTTTAGTCGGCTATATGTCGACTTATGCCAAAATTAACGAATTCGGTTTTATCGAAACCCCCTATTTTGCGGTCGAACTTGGTCCAAATAAAAGGCCAAAAGTAACATCAAAAATTGTTTATTTAGATGCTGATCAAGAAGAAAAAGCGATTATCGCCCCGGCTTCGGCAAAACTTGATAATAAGGGCTATTTTTTAGAGACTAAAACTATTGTTAGAAAATTTGGCGAGCCGCAAATTGAAAGAATCAATAAAATTCAATATATGGATGTTTCACCGAAACAGACAGTTTCAATTTCCGCGTCTTTAATTCCTTTTATCGAACATGACGATGCCACTCGGGCTTCCATGGGTTCGAATATGGAAAGGCAAGCGGTCCCTTTAATAAGGCCGGAAAGTCCGATTGTCGGCACCGGTATGGAGGAAAATGCCGCCTTAAATTCCGGCCAGTGTCTGCCAAGTCAAATCGATGGTCAAGTCGAGGAGGTTTCAGGTTCAGACATTGTTATCATATCTGCCAAGGGTCAAAAAATTCACCATCCTTTAAAGAAGTTTATTCGCACAAATCAGGGTACCTGTCTTAATCAACGGCCAAGGATTGAAGTGGGAACTAAAGTAAAAAAAGGACAAATTATCGCTGATTCTTCGGCAACGAATAATTCTGAATTGGCTCTAGGCAAAAATATTTTGGTTGGTTTTATGAGTTTTAGAGGAGCAAATTTTGAAGACGCAATTATTATTTCCGAAAGATTGGTCAAAAACGATGTTTTTACCTCAATCCATATTGAAGAACATTCCCTCGAGGTCCGCGATACTAAATTGGGACCGGAACTTTTAACGCGCGATATCCCTAATGTTGGCGAAGAAGCCCTGGCTAATTTGGACGAAGAAGGCATTATCAGAATCGGCGCCGAAATCTCTGCTGGCGATATTTTAGTCGGCAAAATCTCTCCTAAAGGGGAAACCGAACTGACTGCTGAAGAAAAGTTACTGCGGGCAATTTTTGGCGAGAAGGCGAAAGATGTTAAAGACACCTCCTTGAGACTACCTCACGGCGAATATGGTAGAGTAGTTGGCGTCAAAGTTTTTGCTAAAGATTCAGGCGACGAATTAGCCGAAGGAGTTTACAAAATGGTTGAAGTCTCGGTGGCGCAACTAAGAAAAATTCAAATTGGTGACAAACTCGCAGGCCGTCATGGTAATAAGGGAGTAATTTCCATGGTTCTGCCCGAAGAAGAAATGCCCTTTTTAGCCGATGGAACGCCTTTGGATATAGTTCTTAACCCATTAGGGGTGATTTCCCGAATGAATTTAGGACAGATTTTAGAAACCCATCTTGGCTGGGCGGCTAAGAAGTTAAATTATCGGCTGTCAGTGCCGGTATTTGAAGGTCCCCCATGGCAAACTATTCAAGAGGAGCTCAAAAAAGCGGGACTACCCCCTGACGGCAAAGTCCAGCTTTATGACGGCAGAACCGGCGAACCTTTTGATCAAAAAACCACTGTCGGCTTTATCTATATGATGAAGCTTTGTCATTTAGCTGACGATAAGATGCACGCCCGTTCGACTGGCCCTTATTCGATGGTTACCCAGCAGCCATTAGGCGGCAAAGCTCAATTTGGCGGCCAGCGTTTTGGCGAGATGGAAGTTTGGGCCCTTGAGGCATACGGGGCTGCCCATTCCTTGCAGGAAATGCTAACAATAAAATCGGACGATGTTATTGGTCGGGCTAAAGCCTATGAATCGATTATCAAGGGGGAGGCCATCCAAAAACCGCAAATTCCCGCCAGCTTCTATGTTTTAGTTAAAGAACTTCAATCATTGGGATTAAATGTTGAGATGCTCTCTTCTTCAGATCTTTCCAGGCAAAAAGAATCAGCCACCCCAATAGTAAAAGACAAAGAATTACTTAAAATTTCTGATGAAAAAATTGTCGAAGAAAAAGAAGACGAAGAGATCACTGAACTGGCAGTGCCTGAAAAACCAATAGTGGAAAAAGAAATTGATGAAGGAAAGGAATAAAGTTGGCTAAAATCTTAAGTTATAATAAAACATTCAAAAGTACGAGCAAAACGAAAGATACTTTTAAAATTACTGATTTTGATGCCTTAAAAATATCGGTCGCCTCTCCGGAAGAAATTTTCAAGTGGTCGCATGGTGAAGTTTTAAAGCCAGAAACAATTAATTACCGGACTCAAAAGCCAGAGCGGGAAGGTCTTTTTGATGAAAGAATATTCGGACCAGTCAAAGATTTTGAATGTTATTGCGGCAAGTATAAAAAAATTCGCTATAAAGGAGTTATTTGCGATAAATGCGGGGTGGAAGTTACTCGCTCTTCGGTACGGCGCGAGCGGATGGGTCATATCGATTTAGCCGTCCCAATTACCCATATTTGGTTTGTTCATGGAGTACCGAGTATTTTAGGTTTGCTTTTGGATTTATCAACTAATGAGCTTGAACGAGTAATTTATTTTGCTGGCTTTATTGTTATGGAAGTTGATGAAAAAATCCGCCAGAATACCCTTGATCAATTAGAAAAAGAGTTAAGCGATGCTAAGGGAAAGCTTAAAGATAATTTGGAAATTTCTAAAATTGAAGGCGCTTATCGAGCAACTAAACAGGAGATCCAGCAATTGTCAAAAAGAATGATTCTTTCAGAAACAAAATATCAGGATTTATCTTTACGTTACGGTCAAATTGTTAAAGTCGGCATCGGTGCTGAGGCAATTTTTGAAATCTTAAAAAATACTAATCTTGACCAATTATATGAAGAGCTAAATGAAGAACTGAAGAATATTGCTGGCGTTCAAAAACGAAGAGTCTTAAGAAGATTAAGATTAATTACTAATATGAAAAATGCCCGCCTTAAAGCTGAGTGGTTGGTTTTAACCCGCCTGCCAGTGATTCCGCCAGATTTAAGACCTATGGTTCAGCTGGATGGGGGCCGTTTTGCCGCTTCTGACTTAAATGATTTGTATCGGCGGGTTATCAATCGAAATAACCGACTCAAGAAACTGCTTTCCCAGGGAGCTCCAGAAGTAATTTGCCGTAATGAAAAACGGATGCTTCAGGAAGCGGTTGATTCTTTAATTGATAATTCGGCTCGTCGCGGTCGGGCAGTTTCCACTGGAATTGCCGCCCGAAAATTAAGATCTCTTTCTGATATGCTCAGAGGAAAACAAGGTCGTTTTCGACAAAACCTCTTAGGCAAACGAGTTGACTATTCTGGTCGATCAGTAATTGTTATTGGACCGGATTTAAAACTTCATCAATGCGGTCTGCCAAAAGTGATGGCTTTGGAATTATTCAAACCCTTTGTGATATCCCGGCTAATTGGCGAAGGTCATGTTCATAATGTCAAAAATGCCACCCGAATGATTGAAAGCGGCGAGGCAATTGTCTGGGATATTTTAGAAAAAATTACTACCAATTATTATGTTCTGCTAAACCGGGCTCCTACCCTTCATCGGTTGGGAGTTCAGGGATTTCAGCCGGTTTTGATTGAAGGCAAAGCGATCCAAATTCATCCTTTGGTTTGTTATGCTTTTAACGCTGATTTTGACGGCGACCAAATGGCTGTCCATGTGCCGTTATCATCGCAAGCCAAAGATGAGACGACTAATTTAATGAGATCAGCTAATAATATTTTGAAACCTGCCTCCGGCGAGCCGGTAGTTTCCCCGCGGCTGGATATTGTTTTTGGCTGTTTTTATTTGACTAGTTTTCTTGAAGGCGCTCGGGGGGATGGAAAAATTTTTGCCTCTAAAAACGAAGCGATTTTGGCTTATCAACATGGCCTCCTTCATCCGCGAGCTAAAATTAAAGTTAAAATGCAACTTGAAAAAACTAAAGATGAAAAAGAAAAAATAATTGAAACATCTTTAGGCAGGATTTTGTTTAATAATATTTTGCCGGAAGAAATTCCCTTTCAAAATTTAGAGATGGATTCAAAAACCTTAAAAAAATTAACCACCACTGTTTTTGATTCATATGGGATGACAATCACCGCCGAAGTAGTGGATAAAATTAAAAAAATCGGTTTTGAGTTTGCTGGCTATTCAGGGATGACTATTTCGGCCGATGATATTATTATTCCAGAAGAGAAAAAGAAAATTTTGACTCATGGCGATCAGGAACTTGAAGAGATTGACAACCAGTTTCAGCGAGGTCTGATTACCGATCAAGAAAGGAATATTAAAACTATTGAGCTTTGGAATGGGACCCGGACAAGATTAGAAAAAGAAATGCTCAAAGAATTTGATGCCAGCAATCCAGTTTTTGTGATGATTATTTCCGGAGCGCGGGGATCAGTCGCCCAAGTCACTCAAATGGGCGGTATGAAAGGATTAGTGGTTAATCCCGCCGGTGAAATTATTGAGTTGCCGATTAAGTCTAATTACAAAGAGGGTCTATCGGTAATTGAGTACTTTATTTCCACCCACGGCGCCCGCAAGGGTAAATCCGATACATCATTAAGGACTTCGGAAGCCGGTTACTTAACCAGAAGATTAGTTGACGTGGCTCATGATATTGTTATTACTACCAAAGATTGTCAAACCCAAGAGGGTTTGAATATCTTACGAAAGGAAGCGGAGGAGATTGATGAAAGTTTCGCCGATAAAATTTTAGGCAGAGTTGCTTTTGAAGATATTCAAGTTGGTAAGACAATTATTGTTGGCAAAAATCAGGAGATAAACGAAGAAAAGTCTCGCCAAATTCAAGAGGGTAAGTTAGAGGAAGTTAAAGTACGCTCGATCCTTAATTGTCAAGCTGAACGGGGAGTCTGCCAACTTTGCTATGGCCGTGATTTAGCCACTGGCAAAATAGTCGAGATGGGCACAGTAGTAGGAATCATCGCCGCCCAAGCAATTGGCGAACCGGGAACCCAGCTGACGATGAAGACTTTTCATATGGGTGGAATTACTGGTGAAGATATCACTTCCGGTTTGCCTCGAGTGGAAGAAATTTTTGAAGCCCGCACCCCCCGCCAACCAGCTATTTTAGCGGAAATTGATGGAAAAATTACAATCATTCAAAATAAGGATCAAATCAGTCTCATTTTGACTTCCAAGGAATATCAAAAAGAAGAATATCTAATACCTTCAAGTTATAAGCCGACAGTCAAAAGTGGTGATTTGGTAAAAACCCATCAAGCAATCGCGGTGGCTCAAGAGAGAAGAGCTATCCGAACAAAAATTGCCGGAAAAGTAAATTTAGAAATAGATAAAATTGTCATCACCTCAACTGAAAAAGCCTCTATTACCTATCCCGTAGGGATTAAATCAAGCTTAAAAGTCGAAGATGGTGAGGATGTTTTGCGTGGTCAAGATTTAGCTGAAGGTCATTTGGATTTAAGCCAATCCTTAAAATTGAAGGGCAAAGAGACAACTCAAAAATATATTATCCGCGGAATTCAAGAAATTTATGCTTCTCAAGGACAGAAAATAAATGATAAGCATATCGAAGCAATTGTTAGAGAAATGTTTTCTAAAGTAAAAATTAAAGATTCCGGCGATTCAGAATATATGCTTGGTCAATTAGTTGACAGGCTAGAACTTTTTAAGAATAATGAGATGTTAAAAAAACAAGCTAAAAAACTCCCCCAATCAGAGGATCAAATATTAGGAATGACCCGTATTGCTTTAAAAACCGAAAGTTTTTTGGCGGCGGCTTCTTTTCAGGAAACCACCAGTGTTTTAATTGATGCCGCCACCCGGGGAGCAATCGATCGTTTGAGGGGATTAAAGGAAAATGTTATTATTGGTAAATTAATTCCTGCCGGCACAGCGATCGGAAAAAAGTAAAATATATTGAAAGTGATTTTTAAATGCCCACAGTATCACAATTAATCAAATATGGTCGGAAATCAAAAAGAAAACGTTTAAGTACGCCAGCTTTAAGGCGCGGCTTTAATTTTATAAAAAACCGTCCGGTGGAATTTGTCAAAGGTCGGCCGTTTTTAAGGGGGGTTTGTATTAAAGTCACCACCGTGACCCCCAAAAAACCAAATTCGGCATTAAGAAAAATTGCCAGAGTCAGATTGACATCAGGGCAAGAAGTTACTGCTTATATTCCCGGGGAGGGTCATAATTTGCAGGAACACTCGGTGGTTTTAATTCGGGGCGGCCGCGTTAAGGATTTGCCTGGAGTAAGATATCATATTATCCGTGGTGAATACGACACTCTAGGTGTCGAAAATCGAAAACAAGGCCGGTCAAAATATGGCACAAAGAAACCGAAGAAAGGATAAGTTATGCGCGGGAAAAAAGCCACACGCCGTGAAATTTATGGCGATTTAAAATATAATTCTCAAACGGTTGAGAAATTTATTAATAAAATAATTTTGCGCGGTCAGAAAGAAACTGCCCGCAAATTAGTTTATCGGACTTTTGACATCATTAAAGAAAAAGCCAATCAGGAACCGTTAGCGGTTTTTCAGCAAGCGTTAAAAAACGCCACTCCTTTATTAGAGGTACGTTCGCGCCGAATTGGCGGAGCTACATATCAAGTGCCGGTAGAAGTAGTTTCTCAAAGAGGAGAAACGTTGGCTATGCGATGGCTGATTAATGCTGCTCGCCGAAATAAGGGTAAATCCTTCGAAGAAAAATTAGCCAATGAAATATTTGAAGCTTTCCAAAATACCGGTTCAGCGATAAAACAAAAAGACAATCTTCATAAAATGGCCGAAGCCAATCGAGCTTTTGCCCATTATGCTAAATTTTAAGAATTGAGTTACGTCACTTAATGTTGAAAAAAACTGAGTTGACAGTTAATCTATAATTTGAAATAATTAAATCAAAGGTCGACAAATTTAGGAGGGATAATGGATTACGATTACACACCTATTCCTGATGCAGCCGCAGCAGCAGCCGCTGGAACTGCCGCGGTTGGCGTCGCCATTGGGGCAATGATCTTTTGGATTATTGCTGCTGGTTTGGGGTTCGTCTTATTTCTTTGGGCTTTAATCGATTGTATCCGTCGGGATTTCCCCAACCCAAATGATAAGATTCTTTGGATTGTGCTTATCATTTTGATTGGCTGGATTGGTCCGATTGTTTACTTAATTGTTGGCCGTAAAAAAGGGACGATTAAGTAATTTAAACTCGAAAAAGCAACTAAATATCCCCTTTTTTGAGGGGGTATTTAGTAACAAGGTAGGGTCGCAGGGTTGACATCCTGTTGATTTTACAGATATTACAGAAAAAACTACATTTTTATTTATTTGGGGATTTTTTAATTTATGGCAAGAGAATACAGCTTGGAAAAAACCAGAAACTTTGGTATTATCGCTCATATCGACGCTGGCAAAACAACTGTAACCGAACGAGTTTTGTTTTACACCGGAAAAACCTATAAGATCGGCGAGGTTCATGAGGGCGAGGCGGTGATGGATTGGATGGCCCAAGAAAGAGAAAGAGGTATTACCATCACCTCGGCGGCAACCACCTGTTTTTGGGCGACTTTTGATAACCCGCAAGAAAAGAATCGGCTAAATATTATTGATACCCCCGGTCATATTGATTTTACCGCCGAAGTTCAGCGATCTCTAAGAGTTCTCGACGGGGCGGTGGTCGTTTTTGACGGGGTTGCCGGAGTTGAGCCCCAATCAGAAACCGTTTGGCATCAAGCGGAAAAATTTAAAGTCCCGCGAATTTGTTTTATTAATAAATTAGATCGGTTAGGGGCGGACTGGGAAAAATCATTTGTCTCGATTAAAGATCGTTTAACCGATCAGGCAGTCGCTATCCAAATTCCCGACGGTCTCGAGGAAAAATTCCAAGGTATTATTGATCTGTTGCGGATGAAAAAAATCGTCTTTTTAGGCGATAAAGGACAAGAGGTAAAAGAAGAAGAAATTCCTGAAAGGTTGCTTTCTGAAGCCAAAAAATGGCGGCAAATGTTGGTTGAAAAAATTTCCGAACAAGACGATTTGCTTTTAGAAAAATATCTTAATGGTCAGGAGCCGACTTACGAAGAATTAAAAAAGGGCTTGCGTTATGCAACTATTGAGGGTAAACTTTTTCCTACTTTTTGCGGTTCGGCCTTAAAAAATCGCGGCATCCAGCCAGTTTTAGACGCGGTGATTGAATATTTGCCTTCTCCTTTGGATATTCCTCCGATTAAGGGTACGAAACCTTTAAGTGAAGAAGAAATCAAACGTAAAGCTGCTGATGAAGAACCTTTTGCCGCCTTAGCCTTTAAAGTCGCTGCTGATCCATATGTGGGTACGCTAACCTTTTTTAGGGTTTATTCGGGGAGTCTTAAGTCCGGTTCTTATGTTTATAATTCCACTAAAGATAAAAAAGAACGCATTGGTCGAATTGTTCGGATGCATGCTAACTCCCGAGAGGAAGTAAGTGAAGTTTATGCTGGGGAAATTGCCGCTGCTGTTGGTCTTAAAGATACCTCTACCGGCGATACTTTGTCAGATGAAAAAGCGCCGATAATTTTAGAAGCAATTTCTTTTCCTGAACCGGTAATTTCGGTGGCAATCGAGCCGAAAACCAAAGCCGACCAGGAGAAAATTGGCGTTGCTTTAAACCGTTTGGTTCAAGAAGATCCGACTTTTCAAGTCAAGGGCGACACTGAAACCGGCCAGACGATTATTTCCGGCATGGGCGAGCTTCATTTGGAAATTATTATTGACCGAATGAATCGGGAATTTAAAGTTGAAGCCAATGTCGGGGCTCCCCAAGTCGCCTATAAAGAGACAATCAAAGCATCTGCGCGTCAAGAAGGCAAATATATTCGTCAAACCGGCGGCCGCGGTCAATATGGTCATGTTTTCCTTGAAGTGAATCCTCAAGAGCGCAGTAAGGGTTTTGAGTTTATCGATAAAATTGTCGGCGGCACCATCCCCAAGGAATTTATTCCGGCAGTGGAAAAAGGAGTTAAGGAAGCCATGGCCAAAGGGGTGATTGCCGGTTATCCGTTAGTTGATATGTCAGTGACTTTATATGACGGTTCTTATCACGAGGTTGACTCGTCAGAAATAGCTTTCCATATCGCTGGGTCGCTTGCTTTACAAGCGGGAGTCAAAAGGGCGTCGCCGGTTTTGCTTGAACCGATAATGAAAATTGAAGTGGTCACCCCCGAAGAATTTATGGGCGATGTTTTAGGCGATCTAAATTCCAAACGAGCTCAAATTGAACATATGTTTGATCGGGCGAAAATGAAAGTCATTGACGCTCAAGTGCCATTGGCAGAGATGTTTGGCTATGCGACTTCTATTCGTTCAATGACTCAAGGTCGGGCTTCTTTTACTATGGAATTTGACCACTACGCCGAAGTTCCAGCCCATATCGCCCAAAAGATTATTGAGGGGAAGAAAAAGTAAAAAATGCTTCAGATATTGAACGACCGCCCCAAGGGGCGGTCGTGGGAGACGGGTCGGGGTTCTTCTTGTACTATTCTAGTAGTCCGAGCTTGTGCAGTGCTTCCTTGATGTGGCTGACCATTAGGTGAGGATGGTCTTCCCGTCCTGAAGCAAGCTGGTAATCGGCCTCCTGTTTCAAATCCCACAAATACTCACCGAAATCAGAAGCGGGAGAGATGTCTTCGAGCCTCAGAAAAAGGTAGAGGCTTTGGCCGTTAGGTAGTGTCAATCCGTAGGCCAGGAAGTTGTGGCGATAGACTGATGCTCTGGCTTCTCTGTCGTATTCGTAGGCAAAACTTCCTAACAGCGCGACAACATCAAGTTGTTGTATCGTGATACCCGCTTCCTTGAGGGCCTCTAGACTTCCTGCGACCCGCCTACTTGCCCAGACTCGCGATGCCCTAAGGGCATCTTTAGCCGCTGCTTCGACTTCGGCCATTCTTTGGAGATCTTTGATTGTCCAACCATGATTAGCAAGTTTCTCAAAGATCTCACCGGCATTCATGAGAGCCTTTGCTCTTTGTTTGAGATTGAGACTCGCCTCCGTAGCCATCGGAAGCCTGCCTCCTTGATTTTCACTGCCAAGCGCGCCTGAAAATTCAAGCCTGCCTGGTCAGTGCTCCCGAAGGAGAAATTATCCTCTCTATATATTTTTGAAGACAATTTTCCCTTAAGGAGAGATTGTAACCAGATTAAGCCCACCTTGGGTATTCCTTTGTTGGTTTAGGTTTATTAACCTTGTAATTACACACCGGGTGTGTAATATAGGTATTCAGGAAATAGGAAATTAATTATTCAGATTATTTAAATTGCCAGCTTAATCCAGCTTAAAATAAATATACCCAAAATCATCGCTAAAGTCCAGAAATGAGCGCGAATTTTGGTCGCTAAAGAAAAACAAGCGATCGACATTAAAAAACCAGTCAAAGCGCTTACATAAAACATTAAAATTAAAATCAAAATAATGTTCATTTTAAACTCATCATTATAGCATTTTGATGATGAATTGTCAAGAAAAATGTGATATATTTAAATTAAGAGGAAAACAATGGATTATTTAGGGATAGTTAAAAAAGCCTTTCAGATTACGATCAAACATCGCTATTTATGGATTTTTGGGATTTTAGCCGGGGGAATTTCCGGGGGGATTAGAGGATTAAATATCTCGTTACCCAATAATTCCACTTTGAATGGAGATAAATTTGATCAGACATTAATGAATAAATTTCCAGATTTTTCCAATTTTTGGACGAATTATTGGGGAATAATATTGGGAATTATTGTTGTTTTAATATTTTTAGGGCTGATAATGGTAATTATTTCAATTGTTGCTCAAGGAGCGCTTTTAGGGTCAATAGAGGCAATTGAAAAAAAGCAAACCAATAACTTTTGGAATGGGGTAGGTTTTGGTTTTCGAAAATTTTGGTCAGTTTTAGGGGTTGGGCTTATCTTTAGTCTAATTGTTATTTTATCCTTAGCCATGCTTATTGTACCAATAATTCTTTTTGTGATGGCTAAAATTTGGGTCTTGGCGATTATTTACGGTCTGCTAATATGTTTAGTTGATTTGGTTTTGTGGATATTTATGGGGATTATTTCCCCTTTTACTTTACGGCTGGCGGTGTTGGGAAATCTTGGTGTTTGGGGAGCTATCAGAAATTCTTGGCCTTTTTTTATAAAAAATTGGAAGGAAATAGTTGTTATTCTACTTATTACGTGGGCAATCGGTTTAGCTATTGGTATTGGTTTTATCATGATATTTTTATTGGTCGGAGGACTTTTATTCGGCATCGGCTTTGCGATTTATTTAGTTTCAATGACTGCCTTATATTTTTACGCCGGAATCTTCGGCTTGGCTTTTTTAGTCTTCATTCTTATTTTAGGGGGAATTGTTAATACCTTCATTTCTTCGATTTACACGTTGGTATATTTAGAGCTTTATCGCAAGTAAATGTTGACATAATTTTGCTGATTTGATATATTATATTTGAGGGGAATTATTTTTGGAGTTGACATTTTTTAAATAAATTGGTAAAATAATATAAATGGAGTTATCTCCATTTGAATTAGGAAATAAAGTAATTTTTGTAAAGGAGTAAACAAATGGCTGAAGGAAAATTTGAACGCAATAAACCCCATGTTAATGTCGGGACAATTGGTCATGTTGATCATGGAAAAACAACCTTGACGGCGGCAATTTTAAAAATTCAAGCGGCTAAGAATTTGGCTAAACCGCGAACGGTTGATGAAATCGATAATGCACCCGAAGAAAAAGAGCGCGGTATTACTATTGCCACTTGTCATGTTGAATATGAAAGCGACAAACGCCACTATGCCCATGTTGACTGTCCGGGACACGCTGATTATGTCAAAAATATGATCACTGGCGCCGCCCAAATGGACGGGGCAATTTTAGTTGTATCTGCCGCTGATGGTCCAATGCCCCAAACGCGAGAGCATATTCTTTTGGCCCGCCAGGTGGGTGTGCCCAATATCGTAGTTTATTTAAATAAAGTAGATCAAGTCACTGACAAAGAGCTTTTAGAATTGGTAGAAATTGAAGTGCGTGACCTATTAAAAAAATATGAATTTCCGGGTGACGAAGTCCCAATTATTAAAGGTTCAGCCCTGAAAGCCCTTGAAGGTGACGCCGAAGCCGGAAAGTCAATCGAAGAACTTCTAAAAGCCTTGGATGAATCTATCCCCGAGCCCAAACGTGAGATCGAAAAACCCTTTCTAATGGCAGTCGAGGATGTTTTTTCAATTAAGGGTCGGGGAACTGTCGCCACCGGTAGAATTGAGCGGGGTAAAGTCAAAGTTAATGAGGAAGTTGAAATCGTTGGTCTTCGTCCAACTAAAAAAGTTGTGGTTACTGGTGTGGAGATGTTTAAAAAGCAGCTCGACGAAGGCATTGCCGGCGACAATATCGGCGCCCTTTTGCGGGGAATTGAACGCGAAGACGTTGAGCGGGGTCAAGTCTTGGCCAAACCCGGCTCGATTACTCCCCATACAGAATTTGAAAGCGAAGTCTATATCTTGACCAAAGAGGAAGGCGGCCGGCACACCCCATTTTTTAAAGGCTACAAACCCCAATTTTATATCCGCACCACCGACGTGACCGGCGAGGTAGAATTGCCGGCTGACACCGAAATGGTGATGCCTGGCGATACCGTCAAGTTTAAAGTTAAACTTGTTCAGTCGGTGGCGATGGAAGAAAGCATGCGTTTTGCCATCCGTGAGGGCGGCAAAACCGTCGGCGCCGGGGTGGTGACGAAGATTATTAAGTAAGAAATTCAATGAATCAACCACAATCACAATCTAAAGAAGGTAAGGGTACCCTAAAATGGCTTCTCGTGGCTTTAGTGGTTGTTATATTAGCGGGTGGGGGCGAGTATTATTATCTCAATTATT
>ERZ1292629.2473-Hain-H43-01um-R1-2473-length-15503-cov-5_pt1 | contig 15503 bp, 17 predicted proteins | sample MGYA00564399_ERZ1292629 | MGnify/ENA primary metagenome ERZ1292629 (study PRJEB36523, sample SAMEA6512636) | groundwater metagenome | collected 2019-01-08 | study: AquaDiva: Metagenomics assemblies of 32 groundwater samples
TGGCTTGAGCTGTTCCCTTAAGTGGGGTAACGAACGCAACCCCCGTCGTCTGTTACAAGTGTCAGACGAGACAGCCCCACGCCAGAGCGCACGAAGTGCGCAGTGCACAGTGAAAAGTGCAAAGTGATCAGATTTTAATTTCTCATCACTCATTACTTATCACTCATCACTGCAACACGCTTCGCGTGTTGTGGTGTGGGGAGGAAGGTGGGGATGACGCCAAATCAGCATGGCCCTTTGATGCCCGGGGCTACACACGTGCTACAATGGCCGATACAATGGGTCGCGAAGTCGTAAGGCGGAGCCAATCCCATCAAAGTCGGCCCCAGTTCAGATTGAGGTCTGCAACTCGACCTCATGAAGCCGGAATCGCTAGTAATCGCAGGTCAGCTATACTGCGGTGAATACGTTCTCGAGTCTTGTACTCACAATAAAAGCGCATAGCAGGTTATAAAACTAAGTTGTTAAAATCAACTCTTCCGATTCGTCTATCGGAGCGTAGCAGAAGAATAGCCATATCCCGCGAGGTATATGGTAGAGGATTCGAATGCAAATTACAGCCTTACATTACAATCGGGATCGAGCCACGAAAGGGTGGTGAGCGTGGCGAAGATCAAAAAAAACCGTAGTAAGGATGCAAGGAAGAGCTTTATAACTAACCTGTGGAGATCTGATGTTGTCCCCGCCGTCAATTATTGTTATAGTTGACGGGCGGGGTAATGAAACTTACGCAGCGTCAGAAGTCAGCTGGGTCATAGTATTCTGCATTGCAGAAAAAGGACCCACTCTAAAGCAAGTATGCTTACAAAAGATTACATCGTAGGTCTTGTAGATGGCGAAGGGAGTTTTACGGTTTTTGTCCGTAATCCAGACGAGCCGTCACATGCAAAACGAAGGGTAAAAATTGAACCAAGATTTTACTTAAAACTCATAGAAAAGGATAAAAAAATTCTGGAAGATCTGAAAGGTTATTTTCAGTGCGGCAACGTCTATTATCAAAAAGATAGAAGGCCACGCCATCAGGATTGTTATCGATATGAGGTGGCAAATCGCAAAGATTTATTGGAGATTATAATCCCATTTTTCAAAAAAAATCGATTACAATTTCCATCGAAAAAGAAAGATTTCAAGATTTTCTGTAAAATTATGGGATCGATCAAAAAAGGTCATCATTTGACTCTTCAGGGTCAAAGGAGTCTTTTAGTCTTGAAGCAAAGCATGCATTAGAGCTCGCGTAGTGCGGGAAATCCGCCCGCTACGCCCCGACGCACAATTGTAAATGACAATTACAGTAATGAAGTCGGGGAGCCGATCCCAGTAATGGGCGTCGGCTTGGGAACATCAATTCTAAGTTTCTAGAAGATAATCGCCCGTCACGTCAAGGGAGCCGGGGATGGCCAAAATCTCATCTTGTATGGGATCACGCCAAATTCGGTGACAGGGACGAAGTCGTAACAAGGCACGCGTAGCGGAAGCTGTGCGTGGATTTTCTCCTAGTAAGGAAAAGCATAGGGTTCTATGCAACTTACGAGGTCGGTTTTGCTCGCAAGAGTAAAGAAAGCTGTTGATCGTGCCCTGATGTTTCAATCGGGGTCCCGACTTCATTATTGTATTTTCAATAGTGCGTCGGGAGAGGCTTTAAATCACGATTCTCATCTGCCGGGGAGACGGTAGACACTTCGATGGATTCTTTATTTTATTACTGGTATACTGCAAACAACAGTCGATAAGGTATTATTGGCGCTTTAAAATAAATTGTATGGAACTCATTGGTCATTGCATGAAATGCAAGCAGAAACGAGAGATGAAAAATGTTGACATGGTAGAGATCAAGCCGGGTCGGCCTGCCGCAAAGGGCAAGTGCTCGGTGTGCGACACTGGAATGTACAAGATTATGTCGAAGGATCAGGCAGACGAGTACAAAAAATCTAAATAAAAAACAAAACCCCCCTCCGCCATCTGGCTCCGGGGGTTTTGTTTTATATTTAGTAATGGTTATTAAAAATAGATAGTATGCTATGGAAATATTATTGTTTGAAGTCGTAGCGTATATACGCACCATATTCGTTCGTTTTTATAAGCGGGTTTATCATCCATTTTTACTTAACTTTTTAATAAGTATTAATATTCTAGTAATAGTATTCTATTTTTATTTATCAAAGCTTACTCCGACTATTGGGGAGAGAATGACGGTTTGGTTTAATTTACCCGTAGCAGTACAGATATTTGCAGGTTTCGCTCAATATAGTTTTATAGCAACCCTGATGGTGTTCGCATTTTTTTTGCCGGGTTTATCATTTTCATATCTTGTCATGCAAGCTCGTTTACTAATTCTTTCAAGTGGGGAAAATAAAAGAATGCTTGGGTTAAATACATTCATATCTACTCTCGCGTATATTATTGTTCTTTATTGCGCGCTCTATTATTCAGAGGCGTGGCGACAAAATGGCGGAATATTTATAGCAATTTGGGCTGTACCTTTGACAATTATTACAAATTCAATCGCATCATACTATTTTATACGCAAGTACTTTTCGGATTCTGAATATTCAATAATAAATTTTACTTTTTACCATTTATTTTTTCTTGTAATAAATTTACTTTCTTTGCCTTTCCATATTAAATTTGGTCTTTCATATCCATAAGATGAATGAATCAACATCATCTGTAATTAGCTTTACAAATAAGTATCAGCTACGCTGATCTTTAGCTTCGGTTTGTCCCATACGAAACACCCACATGGCAAGATGTTTCTCGCCGTTTTTCTTACTAAATGAGTTCTTGCTGGTCTGTGGATAAGACTTTTGTGAAGTAAGAAAGATGTTATAATTAAAAAATTAATAGATAATTCTCATGGATGTAATTCCAAGTCCGTTGCCAGTTGAAACTCGAGCGAGTGATTCAATTTGGTTTCGTTTTCACAATAAAATTACGTCTCCACCGGTTATTGATGTGGTTATACTTTTAAATATTGTTTTGCTATTTATTCCTATATTTTTTCCAATAACGAGTCAATCTGCGCCGTCAGAGATTTTGTCGTTGATGTGGGTTGTGATAGCATTCGGAACCATTTGGTTTTTGCCAGGAGCATCACTTGCATATCTTGTTTTCCGCCTGAGAACATATTTAAGTAAAGGCAACGACTTCAAGAAACATCTTCGCTGGAACGCGATTATTAGTTTAATAATTTTTGTTTATAGCTTCTTTTATCTCCTCGGGCATACGGAGGAGTGGAAGCGTGACGGTGGTGTTTTGGTTGCTATTTGGCTTGTGCCAACAATCATAGTATTCAATTTTGTTGCCATGAAAACGTTTTCTTGGCGATATATTAATCGAATGCGATATCAAATGGCTGAGTTAGGTTATTTGAATTTATTGGTTTTAATTTTAAATACCGTCACAGTGGCGTATAGGTATTTATGATGGTTCCATGAGAATATATTTTGTAATTCTTGTATACTTTTTTCAGGCTTTGTTTTGGGGCGGACTTGCTTTAGAGATATGGTACTTTAATCGGAAAAAACGCTATGGAATAAGTGCCCGTATAGAAATTTTAAGAAGAGTTATTCTCGGAATCCTTACGTTAGGATGGTTTTGTGCGATTTTAGCTATTGCCCCACCAATTTTACCAGCTTATATTTTTGCTGATGTTATCATGGGTGGGCTGTTTTTGTTCTTAAGTATATTTTCATTTTATAAAGCGATTATAGTTGCTCGCAAGAAAGTTATTTAAAACAATCGTCTAAAATTCTACTAATCTACAGCGATCGCTGTAGATTAGTAGAGTCCAAGAGTTATTTGCAAATTTGGTTTTTGTTTTTTTAGAACTTCCCTTACGACCTGTGGATAAGGCTTTATTGAAGTGAAAAAGATGTTATAATAATAATTGACATAAACACTAATACTTTGGCTGACCCAAAATTAATTGAATATGTAAAAACTTCTTTAGCAGAGGGTAAAGCTAAAGAAGAAATTTATAAAGAACTTCTTGGGCAGGGCTGGACTATTGACGCGATTCAAGAGTGTTTCAATGTGCAGACAGCCGCAGAAGAGCACGAGGATACTTCAAAAAGAACGATTCAAATAATTGTAACCATTGGCGCGGTGCTGATTGGAGCCGGTGTGTTTTCGTTTATCGCTGCAAATTGGCAAGACATGGTGCGTCCAGTAAAAATCGGGGTGATATTAGTTTCAATGTTAATTTCGTATAGTCTCGGTTGGTATTTGAAAGAAAAGGTGCAATTAGCCAAAACTGGTGATGCGCTTATTCTGCTTGGTGCAATAATTTATGGCTCTGGTATATTTTTGGTTGCCCAAATGTTCAATATTCGAGCAAATTGGCCCGATGGGTTCATACTATGGATGATTGGCAGTATTGCTATGGCCTTTGCAGTCGAGTCGTACCCACTTTTTTATCTTGCGATTCCGCTCGGTATTGTTGCATTGGTTGGTCATCCGTTTGGCATTTTTGATAGCTTTGGGCATGATCCATTTTTGCTTACGTCATCTTTTCTTCTTCTCATTTCAACATTAGTTATTTTCGTGGCCGGATGGGTTATCCGCAAAAGAATGCCGCTGGAACTTAGTGAGTATTATTAATTATGTATATTTTTTCGTTTCTATTTTGGCCAATACTTATTATCGCGTTGATTGGATTTTTCATTAGGCGAAGGATCAAAAAATCGCATCCATCACAAAATAAAGATTGGTATTTACAATTGTCACTTTCAAAAGAAGATGCGGTAAGCCAATTATTCCTGCTTATATCGTTCTTTTTTCTTGGGGTTACTCTTCTCGCGTTTAATAAAGATTTTGGAGATCCATTTTCGTGGCGCACAATTCTTTTGTTTACGTCGGTGGCCGGTCTTTTTGGCGCGTATTATCTAAAAACGATTTATACCTTAGTTTTTAGCCTTGTTGGTTTGACGAGTTGGTGGGGAGCGCAAGCGGCAGAATGGGTAGATGGAAAAAACATTAAAGTGGCACCATTGTATACGGGGTTATTGTTTATTGCTCTACTTTTTTATGTGCTCGGGCATCTCCACGAGCGTCAGTTAAAATATAAACGCTTCGCGCTTGTTTATTTAATTCTCGGTATCCTTGCAGTTACCGTAGCATTGTTTTTCTTCTCTACGAAGCCAGGGATAAGTGCCTTGGGAATTATAACCGGAGGCGTGTCATTTTTGGGTTCTTGGCAGTTAACTTTGTCATTGTTTGTTTTCTTTTGCGCTGTTGTCGGCCTATCAATATTTGCCGTAACACAAAAGCTTATGAATCCAGCGGAGCTAATAGTTGTTCTTGTGTTGTTTTGCTTGTTTGGTGTTATGGCCTTTTTGCCTAAACAAAATATGTTTGAAAATGGTAGCGGAATGTATGGGTATTACTATGGTCAAGGCAATCTCTCGAGCACGGGTATACTGTGGGCGCTTGTGTACAATTTTGCAATCTTTTTTGAATTGCTTGGTTTAATTTTTTCAGGATATGTACGGCGTGAGTCGTGGCTTATTAATTTGGGAGCCTTATTTTTATTCTTGTTGATTATTGTTAAGTATTTTGATTGGTTCTTCACCTTCCTCGATAAGAGTATTTTCTTTATTGGAGCGGGCATTTTACTCTTTGCTGTTGGTTGGTTCATGGAAAGAGGAAGAAAATATATGATTTCAAATATTGAAGCTCAATCGAAGCAAGTTTTACAATAATATGCCAACAAAGCTGACAAAATTTATCGCGGCAATAACAGTACAAGTTGTAGTTATTTTTGCCATAATTATTTTTAAATATTCGATACTCGTTGGCGGTACAGAAGTTTTGCTTAAAATAGCGCCGGTAGATCCGAGAGATATGTTGCGTGGAGATTATGCCACTTTTCAATATGATATTTCTAACGTAGATCCATATTCTGTGGCTGGGGAAATAAAAAATGGGGATACGGTGTACGTTGCTTTGTATCAGGGGGGTAAGTATTGGGCTATAGAAAGCGTTAGGAAAGTTCAGCCAGAAGATGGTAGTGTTTTTATTAAAGGTAAGGTTGAGAGTGGCGGTAGCGGTAGTTCTGCAGAGAGCTTTTCCATTAGATTTATGGGGTCGCGAATGCATATTGTGTATGGAATTGAGCAGTTTTTCATTCCCGAAGGTTCTGGTCGTAGCTTTAGTTTTTTTGGCAAGGAGGCAGCTGCTCGAGTTGTTATTGATGACAATGGCAATGCGGTACTCAAGCAGATTTATGTTAACGATAAGCCCTGGCCATAGGGGCTGATACGATTGTGCGCGTGCATGGGATCGAACCATGGACCTCTTCATTATCAGTGAAGTGCTCTACCACTGAGCTACACGCGCGTGGCATTGGTGAGAATTATTATAGCGAAAATCGTCCAAATTGCAATTACTCCCTTATAGGCCATAAAAACTGTTACCGAACGTACTCCTTGTAATCTTTATTGCTAATATTTAAAATCAAAGTATGCATCAATTGGTGGATGAGTATTTAGACAGAATTAATCTTGTACAGTATGTTGTGGTTTTCTCTCTTTTGATTGTTTCCATCGGTATCCTTACAGGCACTCTTTCCCTCGACTTCTCTCGTTCTCACGCCATCGGTATCCTTTACGAACAACACTTTGAAAATGGTCTTACAAATCCAACGCTCGCTTTTACACACTACTGCGCAAACGCAAGCTATTTTAACCCATATAATGGTGTAGGACCTAAGGTAGGCAACTATTCATTCAAGTTCTCTGGCACCGATGATTGCAATGCAAATAATTCCTATGTTTACTACAAAATAGCGGATCGTTCTAGCTCCCCGATCCCAATAGGCGAAAATACTATTCTTGAATACAAAATAGCTCCTCAAAATACATTTGGACAAAATGTAGGAGTTGACCTCAAGCTCCTCAATGCAAACGGTACATTCTTCGGGTACCTCCGGGATCAAGATATCTATTCAGATGATGCAGTGCTCATGCATCCAGCACTTCAGAGCAAGCATACAGGTTTTGAATTATGTTGCCCTCTTTCAGCATTGAAACCGATTAAGGTTAATCTCGGTAAGTTACGAGGTAAAAAAATCTCAGAAATAATTGTTGGCTATGACGATAACTACTACGCTCAACAAGGTTCATTCGATGCTCGTATTGATGACATAAAGATTTCAGATGTGGCGCCGTTTCGCAGGTATCCTTTGGGCAATAGAGTTATCACGAGCGCGAGCGCGTACATTAAGAAGGATCTAACTACTGGACAGCTTGCGAGCGCAACCAAGCAGGCAAGTCTTACGTTAGGAACAGTTATTGACGGACCAGTCACTCAAAGCACAAGTGTCTATTGGAAGATTGATTTTGACTCAGGCCCCGACGGATGGATAGGAGAGACATCTCTTCACCCCAAAGGATTCACCTTGCAAGAACTACAAAATAATATCACACGAGCTGCAAATTCAGTACTCACATGTGCGACAAAAGGAGATGTTGACTGTTCAGGTGGTGTTACGGTTACCGATGGTGTTACCGTTCTAAAATGTGCCGCAGGTCTTGCTACTTGTAATAAAAATCTTGCAGATATGGATTGTAATTATTCAGTTACCGTTACCGATGGAGCGAATGTGCTACGGAAGGCGGCGGGGTTGAGTGTGCCTGCGTGTATATCGGCTTTTCCGCAAGACGCAACTCTCACGTGCAATACTGAGTCGAGCGCGGCATTACCGACCACTGATTCTTGGATGATAAACGGAACCAACGTTGGGGTGCGTTTGGGTGTCAATCGCAACTTCGGAGGCATTGGTGTTGAATTGTCATTAATAAATCAGAGCGTACCCGCGAATGCAGTTAATGTTATAGAGTCGCGTAGTGGAGCGGGTGCTGGCTGGCAGACATCTTATTGGGCGCATGACGTTGCCACAAATCGACTAGTCGTGATAAATCAGGCAGCGGGCAATAGTGCGGGCATGCAGTGGGGTATGCACAATAGTTTTTTGGGTATGAATGCGAGCAGCTGGAATTTGCTTAATAGTGATCACTATTACCCAAGCGGCACATTCGATCATTCAAAGATCGCAACGTCGCCGTGCAGTGGTACAAGCTATGCGTTTGATTATGGCAAACTCGCACTTGATCTTTCTAAGCGGGTTACTACGGCTGGGACAGCGATTCAGATTAGTAATCAATACACATTGCACGCAAAAGTTACTCAAAATTTCAGCGAATGGGCGTTAGAGCAAGCGTTTTATCTCGACAGGAAGGTGGCATTCGATCATAATCTACGAGTTTATTTACACGGGCGTAGTGGCTGGAGTGAAGGACCGATTTTGCCGTGGAAGGATTTTAGTGTAGTACATGGTTCTGGCTCTTGTAACACTAGCAAGTGCGAATATGCGGTTAGCACAGACATTGCATATGGAGTTTTTGTCTGGAATATCAATGGTCGTGACATTGGTATAGTTGTCCCGGCGAACACCGCAGGCGGATTTATCCTCGGGGTGGATAAGCTTCCGTACTGTGGGGACTCAACTAATCTGCGTTGTGGCAATATAGCTTTGCATAATTATCTTAATATTCATAAGGGTGGCTATCAGGTAGATATAAATGCGGAACGTACGTATGGAGTTAACTATACGATCGGAACAATCGATGAGCTAAAGGCGCTTGGGTACACTATCTTGAAATAAATGTTTGATAGATTGTTTTACTTTACTGATAATTGTTCGCTTTTGGCGAGGCGAACAATCTCTATTTTGGTGTTTTTAAGACCAAAGTGGCGAGCGTTCGAGTACTCTGGGAACCAAATATCAACGCGGTTTTGAAAGCGCGAATGCATGCGGTCTTTGACTATGAAGATTTTATCCCCATAGATTTCTGGAAAACGAACTCGAGTGCCAAAAGGATATGCATTTGAAGCGATCATGCCCCAGTGCACGGTAGCACCTGATGCCGCTATAAGGGGCGTATCGTCGGTTTCTTCTTCGCGGGATGTATAGGCGGTAACCTCTCCGGTGTATGACTTTACAACTTCAAACTGCTCCTCTACGACTTGTGGAGAGGCAGGAGGCGGTGTTTGTATTTGCACTTGTCCCAACCAGGAACTCAAAAGTGCAGAAATAAGCATCATATTCATATATTTTTGTTCCAGATCTGTCTGTGCAAGCTTTTTGCTTCGCAGGCAATAAAAAATCCCCTCAATCTGGGGATGGCTTATCCTAGCATATTTCGACTTTTTTTGCAATACTATGGGTATGACTCGAGAAAAAGCCGTTGCCTATATACGTAAAAACAAGGCTGAAAATTTTAATGATGTTGAAATTCGAAAAGCGCTTGAAAATGCTGGTTGGCCACAAAAAGAAATAGATCTCGCCTTTATTGAGGCGAGATCTCGGGCATCCGCAACCTATATTGGAGTTTCAGCGGACAAAAAAGATGAAGTACTTGAACCTGCGATGGGAGGTGCGACATTTGGACAGGGCAATCTTGTTATAGAAAACATGTGGAAAAGTAAAGAAACGACTCCTTCTGCAGCGACTTCTATTAAACAAGGGCGTACTTTTTCTCACGGTATAAAAAAAGCGATAGTGGTTGCTTTTTGTGTTTTAGTTCTTGGTGCGGTCATGGGGGGTGGCTTTTGGTACTACAAAACTTCTTTGGCGCCAAATTCACTGCGCGCGTCGGCAATTAGTAAGATTAGTCAATCTAAACAAATAGGGTACAACGGACGAATTACTTTGCGAGTGCAAGAAAGTGCCGTAAATGCATTTAACTATAGCGCAATATTTTCACCACAATTTGCGGGCGCATTTTTTGGGTTACTTGAGCCAAAAAAAGATAATGGCACTGAAGTCAAGAAAATTGAAATTGATATTACGCGTGATGCCGATTGGCGTGACACGGCTCAATTGCGTGAAAATACGATTGTCATGTTTGACGCGACAGAATATCTTGGGAACAGTTTTAAATATGAAAGTCGTCGATTTGGAGATTCACTTTATTTTCAATTGTCGGGTTTGCCCGATAAACTTCCAACTATATTTGGGTTTGATTTAGCACAAGTAAGCTCGTCAACATTTTCAGATTTGTGGATGCGTGCGGATGTAAAAACTATTTCCAGCATATACGATGATTTTATTGGGAGTATAAAATCAGTCGACGATACTTTAACAACATATGCAGCTGAATCAGCGCAAATAATTCGTCAAGTAATATCGTTACCAGCAGATGATGTTGCTAATTTTTCAAAAAATCTCGCCGCTGCACAGTGGAGTAAGGAATCTTTTCAAGAGGTGGTGCATGAAAAGTCAGCCGTTCGATATACGGGCACTGGTAGTAAAGAATTTCTTGCGGCGCTCGGGCAACTTGCCGGTGGCGATTCGTCAAATGCTCGTTTGAAAAAACTTACTGAAGCGCTTGGGTCAGATGGCGCAGTTGAAGTAAATATGTGGGTAGAAAAATCGACGGGTACTATTATGCAGGTTTCAGCACGTGCCGTGTCTACGGGCAACCAATCTTTAAGTCTTGCCGAGCTTGCTATTTTGATTGAGTTGCGTGACATGGCGAATTCCAAAGAACTTATGGAGCCAACAAAAACCATTGCAATTCAAGATGCTGCGGCATATGTTAACCGAAGTTTGTATCGCGGATTTGAATTGAGCAGGACAAATAAGCGCGATGCTGTACGTATGGGTGATCTTGAAAAAATCAAACAGGCATTAAGTTTATACTTCGATTTATATAAACAATATCCTGATACACTCACAGTTCTTGTGCCAGAATTTCTAGCGATATTGCCAAAAGATCCACGTACACAAAAAAACTATCAATACAAAAAAAGTGGGGCGAAAAATTTTACTCTTATAGCTCAATTTGAAAACAAACAATGAAGAAGCGAGTCGGGGTCTTAATGGGAGGGCCGTCGAGTGAGCACAATGTTTCAGTTATGTCGGGTGCAAATGTAATGCGAGCGCTTGCAGGTCGATTTGAGGTTATACCAATATTTATTTCTGCGAGTGGCGCGTGGCTTTTTGGTGGTAGTCAGCATTGGATGACTCCCACGGAGGCATTATCACATATAGATATAGCCTTTAATGCGCTTCATGGAGAATATGGCGAAGACGGAAAAGTTCAGCAAATTTTAGATCATTGCCAAATTCCATATACGGGTTCGACTGCGCTTGCGTCTGCGATTGCCATGAATAAAGCACAAGCGCAGATTATTTTAGAAAAAGCAGGCCTGCGTTTGCCACGAAGTGTTGTTTTGGGCCCGGGTAATCTTGATACGCGCGTTGCGATGGCACTCTCAAGTCCACCATGGATTGTAAAGCCTCGAAGCCGCGGTTCTTCAGTGGGGGTTTCAAAAGTAAACACACAACCTGAACTTGCCAATGCATATAAAAAAGCGTTAGCGGTAGATTCTCATATAATTGTTCAAGAATTTATTTCGGGGCGCGAAGTTACGTGTGGGGTACTCGAAAATTTTAATGGTCAGAGCGTTGCCGCGCTCGCACCAATAGAAATTATTCCACCAGAGAGTTCAGAATTTTTCGATAGCTCTGTAAAATATAATGGCGCGACACAAGAAGTGTGTCCAGCAGAATTTTATGGTGCGATGTGTACAAAAATTCAAGAGACAGCGCTTCGCGCTCACGAAGCGCTTGGCCTTCGGCACTATTCGCGCACAGATATGATTATCAAATCATCATCAGTGACTAGACGCGCACCCGAAATTTATGTGCTCGAAGTAAATACGTTGCCGGGGCTTACTACAGAATCATTGTATCCAAAGGCGGCACGGCACGCAGGGCTTGATTTACCTGAATTGACAAGTCATTTGGTAAAACTTGCGATAACGTCAAAAATATAGTATAGTAGCGCTATGGATGAAAATAAAAAAACTGGGCCGCGAGATGTATTTAGTCACCTGTTGGCTATTATATTTTTGTACGCAAGTGTATTCGCGTATGGGGCTGTTACGTTTTTAATTATTAATTTATATTTTCCAGATATTTTACAAAATTATGGTTCAACGACATATATCCGTGAGGGTCTTCGTATGCCGCTGGCCATTCTAGTAATAATATTTCCTTTTTATATATGGCTTTCGTATTATCTTGAGCGTGATGTAGCAAATAATCCCGAAAAGCGTGAACTCAAAACTCGTAAATGGCTTCTTTATTTTACGCTTTTCGCAACGACTATTGCGATTGTCATTGATCTCATCTCGTTGATTTATAATTTCTTGAATGGCGATCTCACAACTCCTTTTATCTTAAAAATATCAATTGTGCTTGCAATTGCAGCTGCGATATTTGTTTATTATTTATGGATTCTAAGAAAAAAAATTACTCTGCGCCAAGATCCAGGTATGCATATGTTTGTGCGAGCGATTGTTGTTGTTGTTGTGGCGACAATAATTTTTGGATTTTTTATGGCGGGTTCGCCTCAATCGGAACGCGCACGCCGATTTGACGACCAACGGGTGAATGATCTTGTGGGTATTCAGAATCAAATTACGAACTATTGGCAGGCAAAGCAGAAATTGCCCGAGACGCTTGATGATTTGCATGACCCAATAAGTGGATATACACAGCCAATGGATCCTGAGACGAACGTGAGTTACGAGTATCGTACAACTGGGGATAAGTCATTTGAGCTCTGCGTTGTGTTTAAAACTGATTCTGCCAGTGACCAGACGATTGCTACAAAACCAATGCCAGTAGGTCGTATAAATGAAAATTGGTCACATAGGCAAGGACGGACGTGTTTTAGTAGAGCGATTGACCCCGATTTATATCCGCCGCTTAAATATCCGATACAGTAGAGAGTGTAGAAGGGCATATATATCTTATCCACTATTATCCTTGTGGTTGTTTTATGTTTTGAGCTTTATAATTAAGACCATAAGGTTGCTTTATCAATCAAGTCAGTTTTATATTATTTATGGTAGATCGTAATTTGGTGTCAACTGTTGTAGTGACATCGGTTTTGGTTTTAGTAGGTTTTGTTTTGGTCAAAAATGGAAATGTCGAGTTTCGGCAAAACACCTCTGGGGCGGCAACAATAGATGCTCGTTTTGAGCTCTATCGAGACGGCAAAATTGATAATCGAGATGTAAAGGTTATAACGACTGCTATAAAAAATAATTCATATAGTGATCGGGCAGATCTTAATAAGGATAAAAAGGTTAATTTCGACGATCTCGCTCTTTTACGGGAATACATGTATTACGATCTTCCTGCAGCTATCGGAGAAACACAGGCTCGTCTTACATACTTTGATTTTAACCTCGACAAAGTTATTGACAATAAAGATGTCCAACTTCTTGCAAATGTGATAAAAGCTGAAACGAATGATCCTTATTATTACATGATCTCTTTGAATGATTACAACAATAGCCGCCAAAGTCTTGATCCTGTTGTCGACTTTGACGATGTTTCTATGCTGGGTACATATGTTTATGACATGAATTGAGATGGTAAGGTGACTCGGGCAGATTATGACTTGTTTATGAATAAAATTGTAACAAAGCAGCTGGCTTGTCCGATTGGCAAAAGCTGCGATTTGAATGGCGATGGGTATGTGAATAAGAACGATGGGCCGGTGTTTCTGAATTATCTTTCGCTGATTGGAGACTGATAGTTCAATGTAGAGATTAAAAGAGCTGGCGTTGCCAGCTCTTTTTTGTTAGGATATGTAAGTTAAAATCAGGGCCTGTAGTTCAGTGGTAAAACGACCGATTTGCATTCGGTAGACGGGAGTTCGATTCTCCCCAGGTCCACTCATTAAAAAATCGAACTCCAAAGTGCCACGACGGCACTTTGCGGGCGAGCTGTGAAGGCGAGCAAGATTCTCCCCAGGTTCACAAAAAAATATTCTAAAACGAAGATTGTGGCTATAGTGTGCTATAATTTTATTGTATCGATATCAATAATGTATGGCAGTAAACCAAAAGAAAGGCGTCGTTGATAACATTCACAATGCGTTAACGCTACGTCGCGATGTGTTTTTGGCGCAAGTATTTACCGTTGCGGCCGCGGTACCGTTTTTATTTTTTAGTATTGTCAATTTAAGATACTACGGCAATATAAACATTGGCATTATCGAGGGTCTGCTGGGTGTAGCAATCATTGTTAACTACATAGTATTTTATTTTACGCATCATATTACTCCTACAAAATATTTTTTGATATTCACTGTTCTTTTTGGTCTTTTGACTGTATTCGTATCGGGAGGAATAGAGAAGACTGGCATATTTTGGCTGTATGTATTTCCGGCGGCCGTATTCGCATGGTTTGGCTTGAAACGAGGAGTTCATTTAATGCTATTGATGCTCGCCATATGTTTGATGCTCATTGTATTGTATGCAAGTGGAATTATTATTCTTCCGTATTCCGTCGTAACTCTCAGGCAATTTTTTATCAGTCTCATGGTACTTTCAGCAGTTTCATTTTGGAGTGAGCTCGCACGTAATCGTGAAGAGCTTGATCGAAAAGTGGCAGAGCGAGAACTTGCCGAGCGAGTTGCAGAAGATGAAGCAATTTTGACCAACATGGGGGATGGATTGATTGTGACTGATGCACATCTAAAAATATTACTTATGAATAGCGCAGCTGAAAAAATGCTTGAACGCTCAGCGCCAGGCACAAAAGGGAAAGATTTAAGTGAAACAATTTTAATTTGTGATGCCAAGAAAAAATCTTTGCCGATTGACAAGACTCCTATTGGCGAAGCGCTTGCTGGTGGAAGTGTCGTTTCTGTAACTACAGAGCCCTATTACTTCACTAAAAAATATGGAACAATTTTTCCTGTGGCAATAACTGCCTCGCCCGTTGTTGTCAGTAAGGAGATTCTTGGTGTTATTATTGTATTTCGGGATGTAACACGAGAGACGGAAGTTGATCGTGCAAAAACAGAATTTGTATCACTTGCAAGCCATCAATTACGAACGCCGCTAACCGCTATTAAGTGGTTTGTAAATTTATTGCTTGATGAGGGGTCTGGTGTATTGAGTGACGAGCAACGTCATCAGTTAGAAGAGGTATATCGTGGTAACGAGCGAATGGTTGCATTGGTTAACTCACTTCTCAATGTATCGCGATTAGAACTTGGAACATTTGTGGTTGATCAAGAATCGGTGGATATTGTAAACGTCGCCGATTTAACGCTTGACGAACTTCGCTCTCAGTATGAATCAAAGCATATTACCATTCACCGTGTGTATGAGAAGGGTATTCGACCCATCTATGCTGATCCAAAGTTATTACAAATGGTTTTCCAAAATCTTTTTTCAAATGCAATTAAGTATACCCCGGGAGGAGGTCGTGTTGCAGTAGAAATCGCTACGAAAGAGCGAGGTAATATGGTTGGTGGGCGTACCCTCAAAGTTGATAGTATTTGTTTGCAAATATCGGATAACGGTTATGGGATACCAATTCATCAACGCGATAAAATATTTACGAAGCTTTTTCGAGCCGATAACATACGACGCTATGATACCGAGGGTAATGGGTTGGGGTTGTATATTGT
>ERZ1292629.2474-Hain-H43-01um-R1-2474-length-15501-cov-6_pt1 | contig 15501 bp, 15 predicted proteins | sample MGYA00564399_ERZ1292629 | MGnify/ENA primary metagenome ERZ1292629 (study PRJEB36523, sample SAMEA6512636) | groundwater metagenome | collected 2019-01-08 | study: AquaDiva: Metagenomics assemblies of 32 groundwater samples
CTGTTCCTTTAATTTAGTTCGTCTCCATCTGAAAATAAAAATACTCTTAATTAAAATATGATTAAGAGTATTTTTATTTTATTGATAGTTTTTCTAATACTTTAAGTCTTTCATCATGTCTTGCAAGAGTCTCAGGCCAATCTTTACGTGTTTGATCATAGCCATCCATTCGACGAAGCATCTCATTTCTCATTTGTTCTGATTTGCTATCTATTTTTTCAAAATCTTCAGTTTTTTCCTGTATTTTTTCTATAATATGCGTGTTTCTTTGAACCTGAATATCAAGGGGACTAACAATACTTTTTGTAGCTAATCCCCCAATTGCTATAACCACAGCAATAATAATTGTCATACCTCCGAATATATAATTCCATGGGGTTTTCGATCCTTGAACAATAGTTCTCTCAATTTCACTAAGTTTGCTTTCAACTCGATTGCCTAATTTCGAAATTTGATCATCAGTGCGATTAAACCCTGCAGCCGTATTGCGAGCTAAATCACCTACTAACTGTTCTAATGTCCTTATATTCCCCTCAGCAACTCCAATTCGAGTTTCCACACTTCGAGCTTCATTTATTTGATCTTCTTGGTTTTTATACAATAACCCACTCCTTTTTAATATATTTTTATTTCTTTACATTTCAATATTGTTCAAATAATTATATTCTACCTTTATCAAATTCCTTAAAACTTCTAAAATCTGGAAAAAGGAATTCCCGTATATTATTTTAATATAAAAGATGCGAAAATTTGTTTCTAAATCTCTTCAAAAAACAAGTTCTTTGCCTCCAAATATCACTATTCCTTTAAATTCGAAAGAACAACAAATCTTCAAATTCTTAGCAGATGCTTCAGAAGATATTTCAACCATAACAGGTCAACAGCCTACTCCAAGAGCGGTCGGCGGATGGGTTCGAGACCGATTATTAGGGGAACAATCCAAAGATTTAGATATCACAGTTAACATGCCTGGAGATCAGTTTGCTAATTATTTGTTTGAAATAGCTAAAAAACGTTTTGGAAATAATCAACAAGTCGTCACAGAAGCAAAAACATCAGAAGAACGACCAGACCAAATTAAAAATCTTTCTGTCGCATTTTTAAGAATATATGGGCAAGATGTTGAAATTCTTCCTTTGCGTGGAAAAGAAGTTTATGAAGCAGGAAGTCGGAATCCAATCAAGACAGAAAAAGTAGGACCAGAAGCAGATGCATATCGCAGAGATTTATCAGTTAATAGCTTATTTTACAACATCAGTACTGGTAGAATTGAAGATTTTACCGGACAAGGATATGATGATTTACTGACTATGACTTTGAGAACTCCAACAAGAAAAGGTCATAATCCTGTTGATGAAGCTACAAGAATATTAACAGAAGATCCATTAAGATTATTAAGAATAGTTCGATTTTACGCAAGATACCCAAAGTCAAAAATAGCTCCAGAAGTTCTCCAGTCTATGAAAAACCCAGACATTCAAACTCAAATAACAAGAAGGTTATACGGAGATAATAGTGGCGGAATTGTTCCTGAAAGAACATCTGAAGAATTAAGAAAAATAATGTCTTCAGAAGACCCAGAAAAAGGTATTAAAGTTCTTTATGAAACTGGATTACTGCAAAAATTATTGTTATTGCCAGAAGCTTATAATCCACTTGATATGGACCAAAAAAATAATTATCACTCAATGAGCGTTATAGACCACACTCTAAAAGTTATTAAAAATGTTAATGATTTGTCAAAAGAGTTTGGACTAGATGATAATCAAAGAATGGTGATGAATTTCAGTGCTTTGTTTCATGATATAGGCAAACTTGATCCGAGATCACATAAAAACAAACCAGACGGAACTAGAAATTATTACGGAGATCCGTCAAATCCTAATTCTGTATCTCATGAGCAAGCTAGTCAAGAACACTGGATGACTTTTGCTAAAGCATTAAAATTATCCGACAAAGAGACTTCAACGATTGCAGACTTAGTTGTGAATCATATGAATCCACATCAACATGTAGAGAATATAGGTGAAAACCCACCTTCAGAAAAACAATTAAGAAAATATTTACGGAACAATCCTTCTTGGGTTTTTCAATATATTCATGCAATGGCGGATGCAATGTCTAAATCTCAAGAATCAGATCCGCAAAAATCTGTTCCTTATCGCCAGAATTTGGAAAGATTAAGAAACATGTCTAATGCAGATCAATTCGGGAATATAGCACCAATTCAAGAAGTTCTGAAAGGACCAGAAATTATTCAAATTGTAGGACTGCCGCCAAGACCGCCTAAAGGTGTTCAACTTGGATATATAGAAGTTGTAAAAGAAATAATTCGTGAAAATCAAGATGCAAATCCAAAATTAACTCCTCAAGAAGCAACTCAAATAGTTCAAGCATTATCAAATAATGGCAAATCTGGACAAGGACCGTTAGCACCATATTTCCAAAACGTTGTATAATGTAGGATGCTCTATTTAACTAAATTAAAATTACAGAATTTCTGTAACTATGAATCTTACACTTTCGATCTCAAGCAACAAAATGGCTCTCCATATAGATATGTTTGCTTATATGGCCCCAATGGGTTTGGAAAAACTAGTTTACTTGAAGCTATTTCTTTATTAACTGCTAACCAAACTCAAAGAGACCAAGAGAGTGTAAAACGCTCTTTAAGAAAATACGTTAGAAATAAAGATTATAATCTTTACGAAAAAATCTCAGGTTACAAATATTCAGATGAATTAATTACAGATTATAAAGATAATCTTCAAGACATGGTTATAGAAGGAACATATGAATTAGATGAAAAAGAATATGTAGTAACATTAACTCAAAATGGTTTTGTTCGTAACGATTTTAACCCTGGTCCATGGGGAGATAAACACTTATTATATCGCCAACGTATTTCTCATTTTATCACATCTGACAATGATTTGGCTTTAAGTAAATTTCAACTACGTTCTTCACAAATAAAGACATTTGAAGAAATTATTTCTACTGTTATGAGATTTAAAGCAGAATGTATTCCTCCTTCAGGCGTGCATTTGATGGATCACGATTATTGCACTGATTTTGTAATTCATAAAAAAGATCATAAAATTCATTATAAAAGAATGAGTGCTGGGGAGAAAAAAATAGCTAAATCTTTTTCGCAATTATTAAATTTAGTTTACGACTTGGAACACCCAAATCGTGGAGAAATCGTGCTTAAAAATTATCCTCGTATATTACTTTTAGATAACATTGAAATGCACATTTATTATGATCGACATGTTGCTATGGTTGATTGTATTAAAAAATATTTTCCAACTCAGCAAATCTTCGCTACTACTCATAGTAGCGTTTTAATCGAACGACATTTAAGACATGAAAATAATGTAGATGAATTAATGATCGATTTAGAAGGAATTAATTGTTAACTAATCTTCAGTTTCAAATTCATCAGGTTTTTTAAGGTTCATCGATACTATATCTTTAGCCGTATTCAAAGTAGTTAAAAACAGTAATCGAATATCTTCTCCATCTGGTTGATTTTGTTTTTTAGCTAAACGTCCTTGAGGAGTAGATTCTAGGAATTGTGTTCTTCTTTGTGATTCGAGATCAATTGTTGTTTTAACTGCAGATTCCCAATGTTCAATCATTTCGTTTATTACTTCGTTTGGTAAAGTTGATGCAGCCATTGAATACAATAAAAGCCTATCGAACATATCAATGTAAATATTTAGATGTTCTGGTTCTGACTCAGATATTTTTTTCTGCATTTCTTGAGAGAATTTTTTCACGAAAAAGCCTTTAACCCTTCAGAGTATCCAGACCACCACATTTGAGCATCGTGTTCGTTAATTTGTTCTTCGCTTAATAAAACAATTATTTGGTTATTATTCTGTTCTACGATTAACAAGTCCTTTATTGTTTTATCTGATTGCAAACATTCCTTCAAGGAAGAAAGTACGATTTCTATTTTATTTTCGCAAATTATTGGGATTAAAATTTTGAAAAAACCTTAAATATTTTCTATATTCGCATATGTAAGTTCTGCTAAAATACCATATGTTTTAGAAGGTCTTTTATAAAGGAGGCGTAATTTCCAGTAAGGTTTTAATCTAAAAATAGAGTAATATAAATCTTGAAAAGGATAGATGTTTTTAATATCTATTTCCTCTGGTTCTAATTCTTTTTCGAAAACAATATTTCTATCTGGAACATCGTCTGTTAAGCGACTAACGTGTTTCTTCATTACATCTAACCCCCATTGACGTATTCTTAAATTATCTTTAAGAGAAACATCTTTTGGGTCGATGATGTATTTAGGCTTTCTACGTTCATCGAGAGTTTTTTGACTAGGCATATAATTAGGCAACATGCCTGTATTATACACTACTGTATAATATTTTGATGAAAATTGCAATTATTTTCGGATTTTCTGAACCGTGTTTTCAGTTATGTCGTCAAACTATTACTTCGTGCTGGTTAGCTGCACAAAAGTCCAAAATACAGGCTTCTTATTCTTTTATATGTTATGAATGTAATTATAGTTACACCTACAAGAATTCCAGCAAATTCAAAAAAACAATTGATTTGAAGGCTTCTTTGCCTATAGACGCAGATATTGTTCAGATAGATTCAAGTTCTTTTAAATGGGAAAGTCCTTTGCCGGATATTGCCATTTTCCATCATTTTTCGCAAAATTATATTGCAAATTATGATTATCTTCTTTTTTGCCATAATGATGTGTTTTTTAGAGAAATTGAATTATTTGATTTATTGATAGAAGCTGTTACAGACCATAATTTTGACATAGTTGCTCGTCCTGCTACTTCTTGTATAACAGAAGCCAGTTTAAGATTTCATCCTTCATTTATTTTTATAAGTAGTTCCAAATTTTTATCGCAAAAATTATCATTTATTAATGATATAATGATATTCAGTAATGAAATAGACTCATACCCAATGAATTTAGATGGAGGTGCAGGTTTATTTGCTTCATATTTTAGAAAAGACAATACTTCAAGAAAAAAACCATTTGGCAGAATACCAATTAATTGGTTCACTCATTTAAGATTAGATACAGACCATGGAATTGATACTTATAATATTCTGTGTCCTAATACATTAGAATTTAATGATCTTATAAAAAAAGCACGACAATTTGCAGATTTGAATGTTTATTAACACAAATAATTTAGGCGATATTTCTATTAATACTCTACAATTGGAGTTTCCTCATATTTACACATTTGTTCACGATTTTTCAGAGCCTATATGTAACCACTATGATTATTCCAACGAGATCAAAATAGAAACACAGTCAGAAGATTCTATTAAATTTTGCAAAAAATATGATTATTTTTCTTTAGAAGCTAATTTACAACATAACATACAAATCCAAGAAAATGATATTTTTTGGGACATTATTAGTAAAGATTCAATTCCTGAATACCGATTTGGAATAAGTATATTAGTAGATGATGTTTTTCTTCAGTCTGTGGATGGCGTAACACAAGAGGGTCTAATTAATTACACCAAAGACTGGAAATTCCAATACCCAAATCAGCGGAATGTAAGAGTCCCTATCATTCGTTTCCAACGTCAAAATAAAATGTATGATATAGGAACTCATTTCTCTAATGATGTTCAATTTTTTTACTACCTGGATAATGAGAAAAGATATCTTAAAGTTTCTACCGTTTTGCCTGAATACTCGTTGCATATCCGAATTTCTCCGACAACAAAAGAAGATATTCGTAATAGTTACTTGTATTTTTTCCCAATGGCTTATAAACTTGTTTTCCCTACAACAAACCAAATATCTAAAAAATATAAAGTAGAAATAATAAATCATCAAAGTATTAGTATATTAGGCTTTCATGGTTCTTCTGCATCAGAAGAAGAAACAATTAGTGGATTAGAAATATTAAATAACTGTTTAAACATATACCCTAATGACGTTTTAAATAAAATAGAAATTAAAAAAATACACTTGTTTTCCGAAATAACTGATGGGCAAGATATATTGCATGGGCTTTACGATAGAGGGTCTTTATTGTGGAACATTTCTAATAAAATTAATGAATTTGAAAAAACAAAAAGTTTTCATCATGAAATTTATCACGCAATTGAAAAGCGTTATGGAAACATAGAAGGAATAGACCAAAAATGGAATTCTGCTCCAGACTATTTTTCAAGAGCCATATTATCACCAAGAATAGAATCCCCAAGTGAATATCGGGCTGAATTATTTGCATATTGGATTATGGACCCATCTTTTGTACATTCTGTTATTCTTCGCGACGAGTCTGTTTTGAAAAAACTAAAAATAATTCATGAAATATTTTCTAACTTAGGCTCTGAATACCGCGATATGGTTATAGCCCATAAAACGGTTTCTGGTAATAAACAACTTGTTTTTTTATATGTTAAAGATTATTGGAACATCACAAAGAAAGAATTAATTTTTCCGAAAATTTCTAAACAATATACATTAGGGTTTTTAGAACATTCTTTGGCCCCAGAAATTTTCTCTATTTTTGCAAAATATAAAATTCAAAATAGATTTAATGTCAAGAGTATAGATGATTTTTTAGAAATAGCTGATAGTAATTCTTTGTTTATTACCATAAATCCATTAGATTATTGTACGCAAATGTACGAAAAAAACAAAGTTCATGCATTCAATTCTTTTGATTATTGGATAGAATTCCATCAAAAACTTATGAACAAAAAAGTCTGTTTTATCCATAGTGAGTGGTTACATTCAGGTAATTTTTCTATATTTAAAACCTTTTTATCTACAATAGCAGATATATCGTTAAACATTCAAGAAATGCCCATTATTGATCCAATCTCATATTTTATTGAAGGAGTTCCTGGTTTAAATCTAGTATGGAATAAATACCGAAGACACTCTATTATTGCGAAATTAGGATATATATTTTGTAGTTCTGAGTAGAAAGAAAAATTTATGGCAGGAGTTGAAGAAACCTCAACTAATGTTATTCCGGAGATACCTCCTGAAAGATACGTATCGTGGGGAGATGTTGGGTATATTGGCTTGGTTAGACCTATTGAAATAGAAAAAATACCAACACTTTTTCATGAATTAGTTGATAACCTAAAACATAATTATTCAATAGATGAATTGATTATCTTATTTAGACATGCTTTTACTAAATTCAATATTTATCCTGCTATTCAATTCTGTGAATCTATATTATATTTTTCTCTTAATAATACAACATTAAAAGAACCATATAAAGCCAATCCTCTTAATCATGCATATTTCCACATGTTAAGAGCACATTGCCGGGCCTATTTTGGCGAATTCGATAACGCAGCAAAAATATGGACTTCTATTTACGAAGACTGGTTTCAACATGTCGGTGAATATAGAAAATTATACTTACTTAATCACCTTTTTATCAGTTCTGTATGTTCTGGATTATGGAAGGAATGCAATTATTATCTGTCTCAAGGATGGTCTTTAATTAAAATGATGGATAACTCAAATAGATGTAAATTAGGACAATGGGATGAATGGATTTCTATGAATATTGTTCATTGGTTTTTTATGAAACATTCTGCGGAATATCGTGATAATTGTTGTGAAGATTATTTTTTCAATGGGTTATATGCATTTAACAAACAAAGAAAACACATTATTTTAGAATCTATGAATGACTCTTTTATTTGCCATATGATAGAAGAACATTATTACAAAAAAGCTCAAACAATTCATTCAAATTTGCCAGAAATTAAATACCCAATTCTATCTGCTATTTCTCTCGAAAATATTGTATAATTGGAGCATGATCGAGCAATCTGGAGAAGAAATTTACGTTCATTCTAAACTGCTTGATTTAAAAATCAATTCAGAAAAAATCATTGTTACTAGACTTCTTTCCCAGTTTGTTTATCAACCACTTATTTTCTTCATTTCTGATAAACAAAATTCTATCACCATTTGTTCTCCAACAAATATAAAACTAATAGATAAAACTGTTTATTTTGATATCAACAAAATTACTAAAGGTTCTATTACTTTTATAAATCATGAATCATTATCTATTTCTTTTGAATCTAAAATCACAGATGTCGGAATAATGTTCCCAACAGATATTCTTCCTTTGTATTTTGGAGATGAAATAAAACCAATAGATAAGAGTTATACTTGTTCAAGAAATTATAAATATCCAACAGAAGACCCATTAAATCAATCTCTTTCTATCCCCCTGATTACTTTACAAGGACAAAATTCTTGTTTAACTATAGAAACACAAAATTTGCAAAAAATAAAATTCTGTCATTTTCTCCATGATTTTGTTCCTTATTTTAATATTATAACACAAGATAAATTAACATTAACTTTTAAATCCCATAATACTTTACGAGAAGGATTATCTGATTTCTATTCAAGATTCGGGTATCAAGAACCACTTCCTATCATCGCTGAAAATATAACATTGTCACAAATGCAATATGCTCTTTTTAATAACTGCAACATTATTTCGCCTAAAATAGAATCGTTAACTAATATTTATAAATTGGCATACCAAATTCAAAAACGACTTGGTTGTAAAAGCTGTATTATTGGTAGTTTAGCTTTGCATATTCACGGTATTAATGTTCAAGTTAATGATATAGATTTAGTTGTAGACTCATTAGAATACGCTAAAGCCGCATTTGTGGATCACCCTATTCGAATTGCATCAAAAGGAAAATGGGAAAATTGTTCTTTTAGAACTCAAATAAACGGAATAACAGTTGATTTTAATGAAATTTCTTCTTTTGATTGGAGTAAAATAGAAACAATTAATGGTAATAAAGTTTTAAACTATGAATCTTTATTATTAATGAAACTTATAGGAGAATTTGAACGTTCGTTATTACAACCTGATTATGACGAATTTAAGAACAAAAATTACCACAATATTTTGTTATTATTACCAAATGCTTCATTTGTATACTCGTTTTTTCAAAATTATATATTGCTGCAAAAAAACTTTAATACTTTGAAATCTTTTTTGAAAGACGCAGTGTGGGACTCTATTAAAATAAACAGCAGTTTTCCGATTTTAGCAAATGTATTCAAAAATGATAAAACTATAATCGTTCTTCTTAATACTGGTTCTCCATACCCATTTAAAGTTTCAATAAATAAAGAAATTAATTCAGCACTATTTATTGGATTAAATCTGAAAAAAGAAAAATGTAAAGTTATTAATGAAAATTCGTCTTGGTCAATTCTTACTGGTCCTCCTGTAGACATGGTAGGATTGGTTGTTGCAGAATAGGAGAGTCTTAAATGCCATGCTATGATTATTGTTGTGCTTCTTGTGAAATAGTAGAAGAAATTATTCATTCTATTAAAAAAAATCCTAAAATTATTTGTAAAAAATGTTCTTCTAAAATGGAACGAATGATTGGATTGGGAACATATATTGTGTCAAAAGGTATTAAACAATCTTTAGATAACCAAAAAGAATCAGAACATAAGAAAAAAGTGAAGGACCCAGAGAGGGCTTTAAAAAGTAGAAAAAAAATGTTTGGGGTAGAAAATGTTGGGAACCCTAAAATGGAAAGCGATCCAAAACACCTTATTAAAGGCCGGGCTTTGGGTGGACAGCAAAAAACAGTGGACCGTGATGAACTAACGGTAGCTTTATCGAAAGACAACTATGCTGTTCATGTGGCTCAGGAAGCATTGAAAAAATCCAAATCGTAAAATAATTCAAAAATTCTTCTTGACATTTTTTCTAGATCAGGTAGAATCTCCGCATGTTAACTTGGAGGCTTAAGCGGTTACTTAGATTATTTGTAACTTTGTCTGTGCTATTTATTTTTTGGCAAATATTAGATTTTCCTTTATTTGGACCTTCTTTTTGGAAGGAAACAGAATCAAGATTTGATTGTTTAATTTTCTTTTTCGGGATTTTAACGAGTACAATTATTCAATTAATATGGGATTGTACGCACGACAATTCTGCAGGATTTGATTACGAACATGAAAATTTTGAAATTATCTAACGTCAGAATTGGATTTGCTGCTAATTCTAGCAGTACTCATAGTATTATTTTCGGTTTAAAAGCCAAAGATAATTATGAAAATGGTCAATTTGGCTGGGATGAATGGTGTGCAACAAGCAAGAAAGCTAAATCTTCTTATTTAGCTCAAACTCTTTATGTCAATTTAGAAAGAGAATTAGGACATGATATAGCCTTATCAGTTGTTCAAGAATGGACTGGTGCTACTCCAGATAAAGGTGGGGATGTTGACCATCAAAGTTTAATGTGTTTGCCATATAGTATTGAAACTGGTCAAGTTAGCAAAGAATTTTTCGATGAATTACAGAACTATTATTTGCAAGACAATTTAACTATCGTTGGTGGAAACGATAATGGCGAACATGTTAGATTTACAGAAAACAGAAAAAAACACGTTCTGCCTAGAGATGAACGTGTCGGTTCTCATTTTTGCAAAAAAGATGGGAATTATTGGGTTCTGTTTAACAAAGAAACAGGGTGCAAATTACGTCTAACTTTTAATGAAAAATCTCTGCCTTATACAAAATCGGCAACACCTGAGTTGGTTGATATAAAAATTACGGATTACTGTCCGTTTAACTGTGCTTACTGTTTTCAAGGTTCTACTCCTTCTGGCGCTCATGCAGATATTCATGACTTTTATAGTATATCTAGTACATTGCAGAAAATGCAAGTGTTTGAAGTTGCTTTAGGTGGTGGAGAACCAACTTTACACCCTGATTTTACAAGAATTTTAGAACATTTTTCTGAAAAGAACATTGTTCCTAATTTTACAACATTTACTATAAAATGGATGAATGACCCGTCTATTTTGAATGCTGTTAAAGAGCATGTGGGTCGTTTTGCTTTAAGTATAGATAATCACCAAAAAATAGCAGATGCTTACGCATTAGCAAAATGCTATAATATAGAAGATAAGTTAAGTTTTCATTATGTGCTTGAAACACAAAGTGAATATGAGTTAGAGCTTATCTTAAAAGAAATTGCTAAAATAGGCAAAACTTTAGTTTTATTAGGCTATAAAGAAACTAGGCGTGGGAAAGATTTCAAACCCTATCGGCACAGTAATGATAATTGGATTAAACTAATAAAGGAACATGCTAAGTACACAAAAATAGGAATTGATACTGCTGTTGCTCAACAGTTTCGTTCTAAAATAGAAGAAGATTTTCCTCAACTTTTGGTGACTTTTGAAGAAGGAAAATTTTCTATGTATATTGATGCTGTTCGAAAACGTATAGCTCCAAGTAGTTATTGTTCAGAAACCCAATATACTGAAGTAGATTATTATGATGAAGAGGAGCTAATAACAATATTCCAGGGGTTTTGAAAAAATGCTCTGCGGTTGAACAACACCGTTCTGGCGTGGAAGCTTCCCGGTTGCGGATTCCAACCCTGCAACGTCAAATACTGAGGCCGAGAAATCTGCCCAAGAGTATCAGTTATGGGGGCCAGAGCAATTTTTCTTTTTGCAAAAAATAATGTTAAAATATCCAAGAACAAAACATCTTGAAGGTTCTCGGAAACAAAAAGGAGACGAAGACCTAGATTGCGTTCTTTTTAGTAAAGTGAAAGGAAAGTTTTTAATTTGTGAAGAGAAGCTCGATGGATCGAATTGTGGTATTAGTTTTGAAAACGGAAAACTTTATCTTCAAAGTCGCGGACACTATCTAGAAGGTCACGACCAACGACAATTTGATTTATTTAAATCTTGGGCTTTTACTAAAGCAAGCCAACTATATGACGTTCTTAAAGACCGATATATAATGTATGGTGAATGGGTGTATGCTAAACACACAGAATTTTACGATGATCTTCCTCATTATTTTCTTGAATTCGATATCTTTGATCGCGAAAAAGAAATATTCCTTGGAACCACCACTAGGCATGAAATGTTGAAATCACTTAACATTGTTTCTGTTCCTGTTTTAAAACAGTCGACATTCGAGCATTTAGATGATTTACTTTCATTAATAGGACCATCGAAATTCAAAAGTTCACTATTTCTCTGGAGTTTAAAACACGCAGCTAAAGAAGCAGGTGTTCCAGAAAACGAAGTATTAGAACAAACAGATTTAACGAATTTAATGGAAGGTCTGTATATCAAAGATGAAACTTCTGGGAATGTTGATGAACGATATAAAATAGTACGATCAGATTTTTTGCAAGTATTTGACGAGAAAGATGACCATTGGGCGAAACGACCAATTATTATAAATAGATTAAAATCTAACATCTCAATTTGGGATTGATAGGTTTGCGAATTATTTGAATTTTTGTCTTGACATTTTCTGTAGTTTTGATAGATTGAAGACGAAGGAGAAACTGTATGAGGAAGTTTACTGTATTATTGTTTCTAGGTCTTTTTTCTGTTTGCAAGGCAGAAGAACGATTTTCTGATCTTGTTGGCGCTGTTCAAGTTTCTGATGTTAAAGATGTTAAACCTATTATCGTCCCATGTATCACTTGGGGAGCAGAAACCGGATTGTTTGTTGCTAATGGGTTGTCAATTGAAACAACTCCAGATTCCATTTTTGGCAAAATGGGGTTGAAATTTAAATTAATTAGAGAAGATGATCCTGTTAAACAAACCCAAGATTACCTTTCTGGTAAAACTCCATTTTGGCGTGGCACTTTTACTATGGCCGGAATTGCTTCTGAAACACTATCTCAGGATAATAGAACAAAACCTATAGTTATTACTCAAATGTCATGGAGTGGTGGAGATCATATTGTTTCGCGTGATAAAATTACCAGTTTAAACAAGTTAAAAGGAACTACTGGAGTTCTACAGAAAAATGGGCCACATGTTGGATTAGTAGACGACGCACTTCGTACTGCGAATTTAACATGGGATGATATTAACATTATATGGACTAACGATATAACTGGGACTCCTGATAGTCCTGCTGAGCATTTTAAGAAAAATTCTAAAATTGATTGGGCTTGTGTTATAACCCCTGATATGGTTGGTCTAACAGGCGGTTTACAAAATATTGGTTCTGGAGCAGAAGGAACTATAAAAGGAGCAAGAGTTCTAGTTTCTACATCAGAACTCTCTCATTCCATTGCCGATATATTTCTGGTAAGATCAGATTTCAATTCTAAAAACCGTCAAATCGTTGAAGGATTTGTTGCCGGTTACTTGAAGGGTTGTGAACTTGTTGTTGATTGGAAAAAAGATTACGAGTCAAAAGGGTCCAAAGATTACGATGCTCTTTTGAAAATGACTCAGTCTTTTTTCGGCAAGAAAACAATTCCTACAATAGAAGATGCTCACGGTTTGATTAGTGATTGCCGATTTGTAGGATTCCCTGGTAATGTAATTTTCTTCGAAGACCAAAACAACCCTATTGGATTTCAGGCGTTAAATAATAGTTCTACTAATCTTGCTGTTAACAGAGGATATGCCAAAAACAAGTTTCCTTTAACCTCGCCTTCTTTCGATTATAAAAAGATTGCTTCATTAGGTGGACTGACTAAAACAAGTGTAACAAAATCGGACCGGTTTAACGCAGAAGCCTTGCAAAAGGATATTGAAGAGTTCAGTAAAGGGGCTTTAGACGAAAAAACGATTTATTCTTTTACGGTTAACTTCCAACCTAATCAAACAGAGTTCCCATTGCAAGAGTATGAAAAAGATATAGCCAAAGTTATAGAAGTCGCTAGTAAATTTGGAAGTGCAGCTATTTTATTACGAGCACATGCTGACCCTTCCAAAACTCTTATTGAACTTGTAAAAGCTGGAGAACAAAAGAAAATTCTCCAAAGAACTGGCGGTCCAGGGAATTGGCAATATAGCCTAAATGGTCGACCGCTAGATATTTCTCAAACACCAGAATTAATTCGGCTAATAGAATCTGGAGCATTTGATGGTATACAAGATCATAATCCACGAGATGTTATGCAAGATGCTATTAATTTAACACGAGCAAGAGCAGAATCTTTAAGTAAAGCAATTAATACTGCTGCTCAAAACAATGGGATAACTATAGATAAATCTCAATTTCGACCTATGGGAGTTGGGATTCGTGAGCCTTTTATTCCAAAGCCAACAGGAATGGAAGAAGCCAAGAAAAATATGAGAGTTGAAATACGAGTTATTCGTACATCATCTGAAGTACAAAACCCATCTGACTTTGATTTCTAAAGGAGCAAGGACAATTCAATGATATGGTTCATTATATCTTTGGTTTTTGCTGGTGATATTACTCCGAATCAAGCAAATTGCGTTGATAATGTGGTAGTAGTTTTTGATGCCTCTGGCTCTATGCAAAGCAAAATGCCTGGAACTGAAATTTCTAAAGTCTCTATTGCTAAGGATGCATTAATTTCTGTTGTCAGAAACATTAATTCGAACACTAAAATAGGTATTATTGTTTTCGGCAGTGGTTCAGGCTGGATTTATCCTATAGACTACAAAAATGAAACGACATTAATTGCAGCTATTTCAACGATAACTCCAACAGGAGGGACTCCTTTAGGTGATTATATTAAAAAAGGGGCAGACTGTTTATTAAAGCAGAGGAAAAAACAGTTTGGATATGGTTCTTTTAGACTTTTAGTTATTACAGATGGAGAAGCTGATCTTGGGCAGAGAGTAGATGAACGAGTTCAAGAAATTTTATCTCGTGGAATAATCGTTGACGCTATTGGTGTAGGAATGGACAAGAATCACACATTAGCAACTAAGGTTAATTCATATCGTAAAGGGAACGACCCAGAATCTCTAACCAGAGCAATAAAACAAACTTTTGCAGAAATAGAACAAAAAGGATCTACATCTAATATAAATGAAGATTTCCAATTATTACAAGGGCTAGACAGTAATGTAGCAGCACAAGCTATTACTGTATTATCTGTTTTACAAAATCAACCTATTGGAGAAAAACCAATTGTTTCGTCTGTACAATTAAAAGAAGATAAAGGGAATACCATTGGAATAGTATCGGTTATATTAGTATGTTCTGTTATTGTAACTATAATTGTATTTATACGAAAATTCTCTTGATTAATAGCAATGAACCATAAAAGAATAGTTTTAGCAACACTAGTCTGGCTTTGTCTTGGCGGAATTGCTTCTATTATTACTAAATTGTGGATTTTCCCTTCTCAGAAAAAATCCTTGATTAAAGATACTAGTTCTTTAACCCAATATAAGTATGAGCTTCATGGCAACTATGATATGTTCCCTGGTTACGCTCCTTTACGGTCTGAAAGAATGGAACGATTACTCAGAGAACAAAATATAAAAATCGTCTGGGAAGATGATAAAGCAGATTATGTATTACGTAGCAAAAAAATATTAAAGAATGAAGTAGATATCGCTGTTTTTACCTTAGATGCAATGATTTCTTCCAGTCTCGAAATTGGAGAATGGCCACCATCTGGTGTTGTTGTTTTGGTTATAGACCAAACGAAGGGTGCTGATGGTCTTGTTTCATGGAAAAAGTCTATTGG
>ERZ1292629.1898-Hain-H43-01um-R1-1898-length-19082-cov-5_pt1 | contig 15494 bp, 23 predicted proteins | sample MGYA00564399_ERZ1292629 | MGnify/ENA primary metagenome ERZ1292629 (study PRJEB36523, sample SAMEA6512636) | groundwater metagenome | collected 2019-01-08 | study: AquaDiva: Metagenomics assemblies of 32 groundwater samples
AACAGTAGAACAAGTTGCAGAATCTGCGGATCTGCAACTTAAAAAGGTCCTCGCCGTTAAAATCTTCGGCTCGAACCTCTTCCTAGAAGACAAAAAAGTCCGAGGGGACGGGATAATGGCTTGGTCGTCGCTTCGCTCCGACCCGCCAGCTCGGGATTTTGCGGAGGGTGCAGGATTTGAACCTGCGAAGGGATTACTCCCTCGAGTTTTCGAAACTCGTGCAATAGGCCAACTATGCGAACCCTCCAGTGTGCACCCGTTCAGATTTGAACTGAAATCTAATCCTCCGCAAGGATCAACTCTATCCAGTTGAGCTACGGGTGCGATTATCAACAATCTAGAGGTATTATACTTTAATTAGGGAGTTTCTTGCTAAACCAATCAATGGCCTTATCCAATTTTGAAGGTGATATCTCTTCATAAACTAAATACTCTATAAGAATTTTTTTTATTTCATCCTTAATTTCAGATTTTATTACAAGTTCCATTCTGTTTGGTAAAAAGTTTGTTTCTAAAACTAAAAGGTCACTATCATGCCTTTTTCCAAACCAGAATCTACCAAGATTTTCCCAGTTTGTCCTATTGCCTATTATTTTTATCCCCTTATTAGTTATTTTGTATTCTATGTTTTCAGGCTCAACAGTAGACATTACATAATATAAAAAGATAAGAGAAATAATTAAAATTACAGGCATTGCGCCTTCTGCTAAGAATAGAATTAAACAAACTATACCTGCAATTGAAACAGTTGTTAAATAAAATTGTTTGTCTCTTCTTTTAAATGGTCTTGCAGGAGCAATCCAAGTAATTAAATCTTTTTCTTTTAAGATGTTCTCACTATTTTGAATATTTTGATTTTCTTGATTAGTAGAATCCATATAATTTAGTATATCAGAATTAATAGTCAAGCATCTGATATAATTGCAGTTAACTTAGTAAATTTACATAGATGTATTACATTATATCTGTATACTATGGGGTAGAGTCGCATAGAGGCCCAGTGCGAAGGTTTGCTAAACCTTTGAGCCGAAAGGCTCGCGTGGGTTCGAATCCCACCTCTACCGCATTACGACTACTATAGGGAGGGTTGTCCGAGTGGTTTACTACAGAATAGCAAAACATGAGGAAATAGTTTTTGGTGGGTTGTCCGAGTGGTTTATGGAGCAAGTCTTGAAAACTTGTGGTCGCAAGGCCTCAGAGGTTCGAATCCTCTACCCACCGCCATGAACATAAATAGTCAAAAGTTTGATATAAAAGCCATAATATTTGACAGAGATGGTGTAATAATTGATGCAGAAACAATAGCCTTAAAATCTATCTTTTTTGGACTTAATAAAATGGGTATAAATGCATCCAAAAAAGACATCCAACATATGGCTGGGAATAGTATTGATTCTCTTAAAAAACTTTTACTTAGCAAGTGAGATTTTAACTTTGAAGAATTCAGGATAATTCAACGAAAATATTTTTATGATCATCTAGACGATGCTCCATACTTCCCAGACATGATTGAATTTATTAAAAAGTTACACAGTAAAAATAAAATACTAGCACTTACAACGTCTGCTGGAAGAGATGGAACTACTCTTATTTTAAAAAAATTGGCATATTTGATATGTTTACTGTTATTGTTGCAAAAGAAGACTGCACAAAGTTTAAACCCGATCCAGAACCGTACTTAATAACTGCCAAGAAACTTGGCGTTCAACCAGAATATTGTGTTGTAATTGAAGATTCTGAAGCTGGAGTCAGTGCAGCCAAAAGCGCTAATATGTATTGCGTTGCCATACCCAACAAACACACTAAAAATCAAGACTTTTCACACGCAGATAAAGTTGTCACTTCAGTTAAGGATATTGGGAATATCCCAGAATTAAGTTCCTTAATCTAACTAATTGAGTTGTGTTACAATAATTCATGCCTTTGAACAAAAAGACATTAGTCATAACTTTAGCTTCAGCAGTTATAATAATTTTAGCTTCAATTTTTCTTGTTAAAAGTAGCAATAAACCAAGTAAATATGATGATTTTGCAAGTTGTTTGGGTGAAAAGGGTGCAAAATTCTATGGTGCTTTTTGGTGTCCACACTGTAGAAGTCAAAAAGATATCTTTGGAAAATCTGCCAAGAATTTACCATATATAGAATGTTCAACTCCAGATGGAAACAACCAACTTGCAGTTTGCACTGAAGCAGGAATTGAAAGCTACCCTACTTGGGTTTTTAGTGATGGTTCAAAAGAAAATAGAGAGCTGACATTAGAAAAACTTGCAGAAAAAACAAGTTGTAAATTGCCATGATAATGACGCAAATTTTATCAGCATTAACTGTCTTTGCCCAAATAGAAATTTTGGTTTTAGTTTTTCTGTTAGTTACAGATAAAAACAGGAGGTCAAAGATCTTAAAGAAATTTGCAAAAATTGCAGACAAATATACTTTCGTCATGGCACTAATTGCCACTCTTGGCAGTCTTTACTACTCAGAAATTGCAGGCTTTGAACCTTGCAAATATTGTTGGTTCCAAAGAATTTTAATGTATCCTTTAACCATAATCATGTTTATCGCGATTAGAATTAAGGATAAATATGTTTCAAGATATGTATTGCCAATATCTGTTATGGGGACGTTACTTGCAGGTTATCACTACCTAACGCAATTAGGTTGGCTTCCATCAACTTGTATTGCAACAGGTTACTCAGTAGGCTGTGCTAAAGTTTTTGTAATGACTTTTGGCTACATTACCATTCCAATGATGTCATTTACTGCCTTCCTTTTAATTGTTGTGCTTCAAATAATTTCAAAAAGATATTCATCTGGCAATCGTTAGACTGTAAACGTTATTAAACCCTGCTTTTTCTAATACTTTTCTAGCTTCTTTAATAGTTGAACCCGTGGTGTAAACATCATCGAACAAAATTAGGTTACAGGTTATAGGTAACAGGTTATAGATTGGGTTAACACTAAAAACTCCAGATAGGTTTGAGTGGCGAGTAAGACCCCTTAATCCAACCTGAGGTTTAGTATTTTTATTTCGAATCAGCAAATCAGGTATAAATTTCCAATTCATTTTTTGTGCAATTTTTTTGCCTAAAATTTCTGATTGGTTAAAACCTCGAAAGTTTTCTCGTCTCCAGAAAAGAGGGATCGGAACAAGTGTTACTCCATGATATTTTTTTGATTTTATTCTCTTAACTGTTTCTTCAATTAATTCATCTGCAATATCATATGCAAATTTATATTTTAAAGAAATAATTGCTTTTCTAATTACTCCCCTGTATTTAAATACAGCAAAATTGTTTTCATCAAATGTCCCGTCTAAAACTTGGGATACACAATCTAAACATATATATTTTCCGTTTTTACCACACTCCAAACATTTCTTTGGAAAAATAAAATCAAGAAGGTTCATACTGTATAATTCATCATATGCGAGTCTTTAACAAAAGAGCAAATTTTGAGTATGAATTAACACCCGAAAAGGTTGAGGCAGGTGTTGTCCTAAAAGGAATTGAGGCTAAAGCCTTTAGAGACGGTAGAGTTGATATCTCACAATCACATGCAAGAATAATGGATGGTGAAGTTTTTTTGATTAATGCAAATATACCTGCGGGAGACATTAAAGGCTACGAACCAACAAGGATGAGGAAATTACTTTTACATAAGAAACAGATAATTTCACTCACTACAAAAATGAAACAGAAAAAGTTGCAAATAGTGCCTGTTTCAATGTATAATACAGACTCTCGAATCAAACTTGAACTTGTATTGGGCGTGCCTAAAAGAAAGTTTGACAAGAAGGAAGGTATCAAAAAGCATGATGTTCAAAGAGATCTGGACAGAGAATTGAAAGATAGACTTTAGTATTAAATATGGCCAATTAGATAGATAAAATCATCTAATGGCCCTGTTAAATGCTTTAGCTATTTAACAGGGGGATGACCGGTTTCGACGGATAGCTCTTTTACAAAACAGCAAGCCGAATTTGATATAAATTCGTAAAAATATATCAAAAACTAAAAGCAATGCGTAAAAACATCGCTCCAGCATATAGCTATCAAATGCTATACGTCTAACTGGCGTCCTGAAGTCTGATTCTCGATCGGACCGACTGGGTGTAAACCAATTCGAGATTACGTTGCGTGTTCAGTGATCAGTGAACAGTGAACGGAAAATAATCTGATCTTACCCTTAAATTCCTGTCGATTGGATAAATTAAGGGAAAATAAAATTAATCGAATAAGCTTGTAGAAGTTTTGTTATAAAGTTTTTCGGATGTGGGTTCGATTCCCACCATCTCCACTATAGGATTACTTAGGCTCAAAATATAACAGTTTTGGGCCTGTTAGTAAAATTACTTTACCTTCTGTTTCTGAAACGACTAAATCTTTTGCGTCTTTAATTTCATCACTAATATATTGCATTTTAAACTCCCCTGTTTTGTCTATTACTACTATTCTACCTTTGTCTTTTTCTAAAATGTAAACATTTTTATTATCTTCGTTTGTATATATTGCAGTTGGATTCTCTAACGGCTCAGGTATTCCATTTAAAGAAATTGCTTGTGGATTCCCGTTTGTTAATTTAGTAACTTTTCCAGTTGAAGAAAGTAGCCAGATAGACCCATCAATTACCATATCCACAACTTTTGAAAAATCCATTTCAATTCCTGGAGCTAACCAACCAGATTTGCTTCCAAATGTTTTGTTTGATCCTGTAAATCTATAAATTTCTTTATCATCTCTATCCAACAAATAAATATTTGCAGCGTATGAATAAAAGATATTTGTATCATTCCAGTCTCTTTCAATTACTTTTTTAGAAATTACATCAACTTCGTAAATTCCATCACTTCTATTTAAAAACAATCTGTCTTGGTATGATGCAATTGCCTTTGAATCGCTTATATTTTCTTTGTTTGCTGCAATTTTTGCATTTTTGTTTTTAATACCAACTTTAATAATATTTTTGTTTTGTTCGTCAAAAACAAAAATATCTTCACCTGATGAGGTCATATTTTTTCCATCAAAGCCTGATGTTTGGAGTGTCAGATCTAAAAATTCCTTTATCTCAGGTTTAACCTCGCCCACAATTTCAGATTCTTTAGTTGAAATATTTTTTAATAACTCATCTAACTTTTCGTTTCTATAACCGTTGCTTTTTAAATTTGTAGCTATTTCCTTTGAATTAATAAACGACTTTCTTGCTTCATTTTTATCGAGGGAACCATTTATGGATAAGTCATAAAGAGATATTGCTTCAGTTAATTTAACTTCACTTTTTTGGTTAAAATCTTTGATATTCTTTTGCTTTACGCCGAAAACAACACTTACCACCAACAAAACTAGCAACAAAACTCCCGCAGTTAATGTAGTCTTTCTTCCTGAGTCTGCCGACTCGCTAAATTTATCTGTGTTGATATAAATATTATCCGGTCTATATTCCTTTTCTTCTTCAATAGTTATGATTAATTTTTCTAGCCCGTGTTCAATTGTATAGACATCACCAATTTGGGGAACTCCTGAAGTTTTACTTGCTGTTTCTGCAGTTTGCAGTAATGTTATATTTTGGTTGTCTCTTTCAATTGTTGCTTTACAATTTGGTTCTACTTGAATAATAATTTTGTTTGAATCCAGAGTGATCGAACCTACATTATCTAAAAAAGGTCTTCCTACATTTGAGGTTAATTTAAACGGCATTAATAAAATTATATACCTATATTACAATATAATTACAGCGAAGATTAAAACACTAACTGCAAAAAGAAAATGGATAAAACTTAAGATCATAAGCTCTCGTTCAAAACCAATCTCTAAAGTCTTAGTCATCATTTGAACTTGTTTTATTAAAACTAGGGAAAAAATGATATAAAGAGCCAAAACTATAATGATTAAGATTTTAAGAACTGACCAAATAGTAATTCCTGTTATCATCTAATTCTCCCTTCTATTGCCTCTTGTTGCTCCTCCATTCGAAGATCTTGTAAAACTTTTACAACTTTATCAGGATAAGGAACAGATAAAAATTCAAAATTAGGAACTTCTGAAGCAGTTTGAATCATCACATCACCATAATTAAACAAGACTCTAATTGCTCCTCCCATTTTTAAGGTAACATCTTGAATTTTATCTATGTTGGCGTCTGATATTTCTTTATAAATTAAATTATAAAAATCAATATCAATTATTCTTTCATCAGTTACAATATAAACATTGAAAAACCAAGTTAAAAAACTTTCTAAAAAGTAGGCGGTTGAGATAAGGTACCAAATTAACATAAAAATAAATCTAAAGTTGTCAGGAACTTCTGCAAGAACTTCTGTTGAAGAAACAAGTGTTGGAGTTAAAAAAAGAACAATACACATTAAAATCCAACCTAAATTAGTAATCCAATGTTTTCTTAAAAAAAGAACTATTTTTTCTTCTCCATCCATTGTCTCAAACTTGAGGTTTTCTGGGCAAAAAACAATTGAGCTTAAAGGATTATGAACATTTGAAGGCAGGTCTTTGTATAATACTTTTTTAGATCCAACCAATTTTGGTTTTGTAGAAGTAAATATATCAGGCATGATAACCAGATTATATCAGATAATCGGAATACTCTGAATACTCGGATTGTCTAATTATCAGAATGTCTGATCGTCTGAATTTTACTTTTTTTCAATATTAAAAAATGCAAAGCCTTTCTGAGGAATCATAATATATCCTGGTGCCCTTAGATTAAATGCTTGCTTAAACTCATCACCCGTCAAATTAATACTGCCGTTAATATTTACATTTGTTGTTAGGCCATTTCCTTGAGAAACTGAAACTGATGAAACTGATGAAACGCCGCCTTTTTGTTTGAGTTCTGAGTAGGAATATGGATTACCTCCCCAACAACCAGTTGATATTGAACTAACTCTTGAATCATTACCACTTCGTAAAACCAGAGCAGCATTGACAATATCAGTAAATTCCTCATTATTAAGCCAAGGATTTGCTTTACCACAGGTTGCACCACTATTGGTATATCCTTGTCTATACCATGCTTTATAAAGCCAAGGTGATCCACCTAATTTTTCATATGCTTTATCAGTAAAATTAGCACCCCCTGATCCATCAGTTGTATCCCAACCTGAAGTTGTTGAATATCCCCCTGCAGTTGATGAATAAAAAGTTGTAACCCCTTCAATAATCTGCCCCCTAGTTGCAGCAACAGCCTGTTTCCAAGCATCTGGGGGCGAATCAGCTTTACTTTTTCTAAAAACCTGGCAGGCTTCTGTGACACAAATTTGTTTGCCTTCAATTTTATAACGATAGGCATAGGTTCTAGCTGCAATAGCTTGAGCTTTTAGCGCTTCTGGGTGCCAACTTGATGGCATTTCTGCAATTCCCCAAAGATAATAATCTTCAAAGTTTACATTTCCAACTCCAGCTACATTTATTGTCCCACCCGTGTCTTTTGAGACTGGCTCTTTGCCGTAATAGGCTTTTAATATTTGGTTAGCATTTTGACCATTTTGGGCTCTACCACGAGCTCCATACTGGCTCATTCCTTTTCTGTGGGTATAACCGCCAAAGGAAAAAACAGCAAAAGATCCAGCAGGAGCATTGTCACGAAAACCTTTAATAGAAGCATTGATATCATCTGCCAAATCACTATCCCCAACGCTTGCAGTAAAAGCACCTGATTTAGCATTAATTATTTCTTGCTGTTTAGAACTGAGTGTTGTTAAAAAGCTTTCAACTTTTGAAACTTCGCCTTCTAAAAACTTGGCATCTTCACTTACTTTTTTTTGCAAACCCCTAAGAGCTAATTTATTTTTTTCTAAACTTTCTTTGTCATTTTTTAGTTTAATTATTTCCTCTGAATACTTTTGAATTGTTTTTCTGTCCCCTTCCGCAACCCTTTCTTTTATTTTTATAGTTTTAAATGCATTTAGCGCATCAGGAGCTGAAATAAACGAAACAAGTGGGTCGTAGAGCCTTGCAGTAATATATTGACTAACAGCCTTTTCATTTAAAATTTCTTGAGCATAAAAAACATCTTTTTCTCTGCCTTTAATACTATTTTCTTTTGAAACTAGTTCTTTAGATATTGAAATGATCCTTGCATTTAGACTGTCAATCTGTTTTTTTAAATTAGCAAGATTGGCTTTGTTTTTTTCCTGTGCTGGTGCATAGGCTGCAGCAATTCTAGGTAAAATTGTATTAATACACTCATCCATTTCTCCTTGACTAAGTTCTGAGACTGATTTATTTAAACAATCTTGCTCTGTAACTGCCGTTACAGGAATAACCAATAACCAATATACAATAACCAAACTAACAAAAACTGCTAGAATTTTAAACTTAGACATCAATACATTATAGATGTAAAGTTTGATATAATCTATTTAGTAATAGTCGAACGTTTGAATGTTAAATTTGTAGGTACATACTTGACAAAGTTGACACAAAGATGTAAAGTATTATAAAACATGTTATACAAAAGGCAAATATCATCTGAGCTTAAAAAATATATTCATTCGACAGAAGCTTTAATACTAACAGGTATGCGTAGAGTAGGAAAGACAACAATTTTGAAACAACTCTACAGCGAAATAAAATCAAAAAACAAGGCTTTTTTTGATTTTGAAAATACACTTGATATTCGAAAATTCGAAAGTTTAGATTACAACAGAATTTGGGACAACTTAGCAGAAAATGGTATTTCAAAAGATGAAAAGGCATATATTTTTATTGATGAAATTCAAAATTTTCCAAAAATAAGCAGTATTGCTAAATATTTTATAGATCACTATCAAACTAAATTCTTTTTTACAGGATCAAGTACGTATTACCTCAAGAATCTCTTTCCCGAATCAATGTCTGGCAGAAAATACACCTTTGAGGTTTTTCCGTTAACTTTTACAGAATTCTTAAATTTTAAGGGGGCGGAAGCACCTAAACAAGTTAATTTTTTTACGCACAACAAATTACTACCATTATATAAGGAATATATTGAATGGGGTGGATTCCCAGGTGTAGTAACTGAAAACGACACCAAAGAAAAAACCTTTAAATTAAGAGATATTTTTAAAAGTTATTTTGAGCAAGACGTAAAATCACTTTCCGATTTTAAAAATTATTCTCTACTCCGAGAATTAATTATTTTATTATCAAAACAAACAGGATCCAAAACTGATATTAGCAAGCTTGCAAATATACTATCAACCACAAGAGAAACAATATATTCATATCTAAACTTTTTAGAAGCAACTTATTTTATCTCACTTTTACCGCCGTTTTCAAAAAACAATTTTAGAGCTTCAGCAGGAAGTAAAAAAGTATATTTATGTGATTCAGGAATGGCAAATTTTTTAGGCAAACCTTCAGAAGGTCAGCTTTTTGAACAAAGTGTTTTCCAAAATTTAAGAGTAAATCATGAATTAGCTTATTTTGACAAAGGCAGGAGGAATGAAATAGATTTTGTTATAGATAAAAAGGAAGCTTTAGAAGTAAAGTTAAATGCATCAAAAAGAGATATTTATAATCTTAAAATACGATCAGAAATTCTTAAAATAACTGATTATAAAGTAGCTACTTTAAACTTTTCAGAGGAAGAAAAAACAATTCCTGCATTAAATTTAGTATAATAATTAAAAGTAATAAAATATGAAAAAAATAATTTTAAGTTTGCTTCTATTTTTAACTCTAGTTAGCACCTCGATTACACCAGCTTTGGCTCAACTAGGTGGAAATTGTGCAGATACTTCAGTTGACACAGCAATTGGTTGTATTCCTGTAGGAGATACAAATGCCTTTATGGGTTGGATACTGGGCTGGGCTGTTGGTGTTGGTGGTGGAATTGCATTTTTATTAATTGTTTATGCTTCAATTATGATAATGACTAGTCAGGGCGATCCTACAAGACTAAAGGCAGGACAAGAATTGTTAACTTCTGCAATTTCAGGACTTATTATGCTTATTTTCAGCGTCGTCATACTTAGATTTATTGGTCTGGATCTTTTAGGTTTAGATAGATTATAAAATGCTTGACAGAAATACATTAAATACAATAAATGACAATGCTGGATTAACCGCTATTCCAGGTAGCCCTGTTTTACTTTTGAATGCGGTAATACCCTATATATACGGGGTAGTTGGAATTGTTTTATTATTTAATTTAATCAGTGCAGGTTTCAAATTAATGATTTCGCAAGGTGAACCAAAAGGGATACAAGAAGCACAATTAAAACTGAAAAATAGTGCGATAGGTTTTATTATATTATTTACATCATACTGGATTGTAAAACTAGTAATGCAATTTCTTGGAATTGATGTACAGTTATTTATGTAATATGAACAAACTAGCAATCGACATAAAGACCAATTTTTTAGGAAGTTCGTCGAATAACCTTTCTGAAGCTTCTGGCGTTAGTGTTTATGTCCAAAATATTATAACAGCATCTGTGTCAATTGCAGGAATAATTTTACTTTTTATGCTAATTGGAGGTGGAATTGCAATGATTGCAGGAGCTGGTAAAAATGACCCAAAAACAGTTGGGCAAGGAAAAGCTGCTGCAACTTCTGCCTTAATTGGCTTTGTTGTTATCTTTTTTGCATATTGGATAGTAAGGCTAGTTGAAACAATTACAGGATTAGAACTTATTAGTTAAGAATTTTGTCTTATACCTTGTAGTTGATCCTTGCCCAATTTTCTCAATCATTTTTAAATCTAATAACTTAACTAATACTTGAGTAACTGTAGGTCTAGCTACCCCTGTTTTTTTAGAAATTTCCATAGGTGTTACCTCGTTATTTTTTTCTAAATAATTCCAAACTAATAATTGCTTTGGTGACAACATTGATTCAATATTTGTTTCTGTTAATTGTTTTGTTGCTATTTCAGATTGGGTCAGTAAAATATCTAAAAAGAAATTTGTCCAAAATGAAATATCTGGTTTTTTGGTCCTTAAAGTGTTTTGGCTGTGGCGTAGTGTTAAATAATATTCTGGTTTATTATCTTCAATTAATTTTTCGTGTGATACATATGGCATGTATAAATAACCCGCTTTTAACAGTAACAAATTAGTTAAAATTCTTGATAATCTGCCGTTTCCATCAGAAAAAGGGTGAATTTTTAAAAATTCAACTATAAAATTTGAAATAACTAAAAGTGGATGATAAGCATTTTGACTTAGTGCTATTTTTGTCCAATCAACAAGTTCATACATTTCTTTTGGAGTTAAATATGCTTTGGTAGTTTCAAAAATAATTCCCATTGATTCACCTTTTTCATTAACCATATAAACTGCATTCTCTTTTTTCTTATACTCACCTCTGTGGGTTTTATCCTTTTCGACATATTTCAATAGTTCTTTGTGAAAATGTAATATTGCATTTTCGTTAAATGTTAGTGATTCCCAAGAATTAAAAACATTTTGAAGTAGTTCATAATATCCCATTACTTCTTGTTCGTCTCTGTTGCTAAATTTTTGGATAGATATCCCACTCATCATTTTTTCAACTGTCTCATCAGATAATTTTGATCCTTCAATACGTGTAGAAGCCCCTGTTGAAGTAACAAGCACTGACTTTTTAAGCCTTCCTAGAATTTGAGGGCTAAGTTTGGTACTTCCTTCCCATTTACCTTTTAAACTTTCAATCTGAGTAATTTTTATCCAAATTTCGTGAGATATGCTTTTGAATCTAATTTCGAACTTGTTGTTCATATATATGAGATTATATGAGATTATATGAGATCTGTCAAGTGCTTGTGTTGATTGCAATTATTAGTATAATAGATTTATATATGAATTTAATTGCACAAAATCCATTTGGAAGCATATCAGTCCCTCAAACAATGACAAACTTTGGAACAGAACCAGGTCCTGCTTTTGGAAAATTGATTCAATTTGGACTACGAGCATTAGTTGTTGGAGCAGGCATCTATGCCTTATTTAACTTAGTTCTTGCAGGCTACTCTTTTATGAGTGCCGGAGATGACAGTAAGAAAGTTTCAGGTGCTTGGGCACAAATTTATCAAACAATAATTGGTTTGGCCTTTTCAGCAGGTTCATTTGTAATTGCTGCAATAATAGGACAATTGTTATTTGGAAAACCTGAATTTCTACTTATGCCATCAATACCAACCCCATGATAAAAAACCTAGCACAAATTAATTTATATGATGGAGGACAATATAAAGGTTTTGGAACTCTTGGATTAGAACAAGGACAAGAAGGAGTGGTTGTTTTTCAAACTTTTATTTCTTCAGCCATTGGATTAATCAGCGTTATTGCAATAATTTGGTTTGTTTTCATTATCGCATCAAGTGGTATTGCCTATATGTCCGCAGGTGCTGATCAAAAAGCGGCTGAAGGAGCAAGAAAGCGAATAACAAATGGGCTAGTTGGATTACTTGTAACTATATTTGGAATATTTATATTAGTACTAGTTGGAGAAATATTTAATATAGACGGAATACTAAACCTTAAGTACTTATTTGAAAATATTTCTATAAAATAAAATGAATAATAATTTACTTGCAGGTGGAGGTAGTGGAACAATTACTAACCCTTTATTCAATGGTAAGATTTATGACGGTCTAGTTTCCTATACACAGGGTGGATCAGGGTTTTTTAACCTAGTTCTCCCTAAACTTGTTGGGTTAGTTTTAGTTTTTGGGAGTGTTGCTTTTTTCTTTATCTTTGTCTGGGGGGCAATTTCTTGGATACTTTCAGGTGGTGATAAGGCTCATGTAGAATCAGCAAGAGCAAGAATTACAAACTCTTTAATTGGTTTTATTCTAATGATTAGTGTTTTTGCTGTTGCAAAATTAATTGAAACATTTTTTGGAATCGACATTTTGTCTATTGACATAGGCCCACTAATCATTCAATAATACATCTATACTCATGGATAATTTTTTGTTAGCACAACAAATTAGATTAGATCAAAATTTAGGTAGCGCTTTTCAAGGAGCAACAAGCCTTACAGTTGCAGGTATGGTTTCTGGTTTTATTAGACTAATTTTAGTCATTGCCGGTTTAGCCTTCTTCTTTATTTTAGTCATTGGTGGAATTAAGTGGATACTTTCTGGTGGAGATAAAGCACACACAGAAGGGGCAAGAAATCAAATTACTGCAGCTCTTGTAGGTTTGGTTATAGTCTTTTCTGCTTGGGCAATAATCCAGCTTATCAACACATTCTTTGGAGTTAATATCTTACAACTAGATCTACCAACAGCAACTTAAATAATTTTCTCTTGCTCAATTTTCTTTTTTCGTGTTAATATTTTTATATGTCCTTAAAATCTGTTTCACCATGGTTTAGTATTATTTCTGATCTTTTTATTAATCTCTCAGCAGGTTGGTTTGGAGCCGCTTTTATATTACCTGCAGTATCAGAAAATTTACTGACAGTCGATTTTAGATTATTGACTGCAGATGTAATCTTGGGTATATTATCATTAATACTCGCAAGAGTGTTTAGAAAATAAATTATTAATATGAATTTCGCAGATGCAAACGCAAGAGCAATAATAGCTTTTTCACTTACATTGATTGCTGCACTTTTGGTATATATTGCCTTTTACAAGGACTCTTCTTCAAAAAAGAAGTTTGCAAAATAATTTTAGGTTAATTAGATCAATTAGTGCAATTAGGTTAATTTAGATGATATAATCTTCTTTATATGGGATCGCCACCACCTTTATCAAAACTTGAGGATGTTTTTGGAAATGTAGTTACTTCTCTACTTGCTCTTGGCGGGATTGTTTTATTTTTAATGCTTTTATCTGGTGGTTTTAAATATTTAACTTCAGGAGGTGATGCAAAACTTGCTGAAGGAGCACAAAAAACACTAACCTATGCAATTGGAGGTTTAGTCCTTCTTGCAGGATCATATATGATCCTTCGCATAATCTCAGATTTCACAGGAGCCGATGTAACAAATTTTGTAATTTATAAGCCATAATCTTCACCAGAAGCTGTTATAATATTCTATATGCCAAAACTGTCTAGATTTTTAACCTTTATTTTATTTTTCTTTGTTTTACTATTCACTAATCCCTATTCTCTTGTTCCTAGTTATGCTCAAGAACCAATTCCACAAATAGGATTGTCTTGTAATGAAACTAGACCAAATGAATTTCATTCCCTCAGGCCATACCAAGCAGCAACTTGTGGAGAAGCTCCACAGGCAAAATTTTGTAGTAATAAATTAGTTATTTTTGAAAGTTTTGATTTATCTGGTACAAAAGAGTGCCAAAAACAAAGACACCACAAAACAGAAAGTTGGACATGTTATCCTGATTACTATGTTGATCCCCACAACTTAAATATTACACTTGATGAATCGGAATTTCCTATTATGGGAAATACTGAGGATGAATTTGATGATGCAACAAAATTAAATGAGTATGCAAGTTGGTACTTAAATGGTGTTATTGATAAAAAGGAAAATAAAAAACCTACTGATGAACAAGTTGTAAATTTCTCAGGTCCTGTTAGAAAGCTGCTCCCTGCAATGATTCAGGATGTGCAGAGGATTAAAACAGTTTTAAGTTATCTAAAAGATGTAACGCCCAAAGCTCCCGAGCCAGGTTCAGATCCTACAGATAATAAGGCAGACAAAGAAAATCACGACCAGATCGTAGTCGATGATGAAAGGTTAAGTAGTTGGACTGGTAATTTAAGTTTGCCAAGAACGGCAACAAATATTGTTGGTGGAATTATAAATAACATAATAGGAGGAGCATTAACAAACTTAAATTTAGGCAATGGATGGAACAAAAGAACACCTCCACTCCCTTGGGATGACGGAACAGTTCCTGATGACCCAAATAATCCAAACGTATTAAAAGTACCCTTTAAGAGTCAAATTTTATATCAAAAAGCATACCAAGAATGGTTGGGCAAATCATGTGTTATCTTACCTCTTTTTGGTCTTCAATGCCTTGAAAATATATTTGTTCCAAATAAATATGCAGAACTTTGGAATTTTGTACCACTTTCAAACAATAGTGATAAGGGAGGTAAAAATTATTTATTAACTGGTGATGGACCAAATTATGTACCTTCAGCAGGCACTGGAATTAGTGGTGCGCAACATAAAAATTATTTGAATGCCCCACTTTATTTTGCTCACACACAAGAAGTTAAGGAATTATCAGAAATATTAAACAAAACATACAAACCACAAGAAATGACTATTGAAAACAATAACTCAATTACTGTTGGTTACCCAGATGATGTAGAAGTAATCAATAAAGGAACCGATATCACACCAAACGGTATTGAGATGCCAAACCCAGTTGGAGCACCTATGTCTAATTCCGACCCCTATGCAAATCTTGACTGTTCATCAGTAAATGTAAGGATAAATGAAGGTGATAATTTATTTCCAGGTGATAGACCAAGCAAAAAAGAATTATATGTTGAGGGTGTTGAATATACCATCACAGAAGTGCAATGTGATGAGGTTTGGGAATGGAGAGAATTTCCCTGTGAGGATAATCCAAAAGATACGTG
>ERZ1292629.2476-Hain-H43-01um-R1-2476-length-15484-cov-40_pt1 | contig 15484 bp, 17 predicted proteins | sample MGYA00564399_ERZ1292629 | MGnify/ENA primary metagenome ERZ1292629 (study PRJEB36523, sample SAMEA6512636) | groundwater metagenome | collected 2019-01-08 | study: AquaDiva: Metagenomics assemblies of 32 groundwater samples
TGCGCCTGCTCTGGGGAGATAATAATGTCCTCCGTTCCGGATGGCTGGAGGAATTTCTGATATGAGAGTTTTGGAATGACCAAACTCGCCGAGCAGTCAAACGTCCCCCTCGTACTCACGCGCAGAATGGTCGGGATACCTGCCTTCGCTATGACTCTGCGCGGAGAGTAGCCGCCCTTCGCGGAGATATCTATAACTTGTTTGCCGTCAATAATGGTGGCGATTGGTACTTCTGTATTCGCATCATTCGCATTCGGTCTCGCTGACACGAACCAAAACGCGGTTCCTATCAGAATTCCGCTTATCGCGACAGAAATTAATACCGATTTCATACTAGAAGTTAAACAGCGGATTTATAATACCGGCAGTGGCCAGAGCGTTTGCGAGATTCATGAGGGCGAGCGCGATGACGATTATACCGGCAGTCTTGAAGAAGGTTCCCTTCCACGGTTTGTGCGCGATATTCAGAGAACCGAATGAGAGAAACGCCAGGACAGGCAGAGTGCCGAGCGCGAAGACAGTCATCGTTAGCGCACCCTGCATAAAACTGCCTGTGGAGAGCGCGTACAACTGCATAGACTGAGTGAATCCGCACGGCAAAAAGAACGTGCCGATGCCTACCAAAATGGGAGCAAAATAATGGTCGTGATTGCTCCCGTTCATTACATGATTTCCGAATCGGGTTGGTAAAGTAAATTGAAGTTTTTTTGTGAAGTGAAAAATGTCCAACAGATTTACACCCAAGATGAGCATAACGAGCGCAACGATGCCTCCCAACACAACATTGGCCGTAAGGCCAAGTTGCAAAGAGTTTCCCAGCAGACCTACGAGACCGCCGAGAACGAAGAACCCTCCGAGCCGGCCGACATGGAAGAGTGTCTGTGTTCGCCACGTACCTCCCTCTTTTGCAGAGCTAGCCGAGAGCGAGAGGACAAGCCCGCCGACAATAGCGAGACAAGAAGAAACAGATGCTATAAGTCCGATAACAAACGCCGTCCCATAACTCACATCTGAATTTGTTACCAGATTCGTTAGTCCAGTTTTTTGCAAAATTACAAAACCAATGATTGTGGCGACAGCAATGGGAAGTACATACACGAAATCTCCCCATCCCTCAATGTGCTCCTTTTTTTCTACCGAAAGAGTGTACCCGTACCTCTTGAGCACACCAGAGAGTTCTTCTGCAATTTCAGACTCCGGCTTATCGCCGAAATCGCCGATTACTTCTACAGAGTGCGTCTTAAGGCTTGATTTAGCATGTGTCACATACTGGACGTTCATCAATTCGCTCTCCGTCATCAAGATGCATGCACTGCAGTGCATACCGTTCACGTGGAATGTGTACGCTTTTTGGTTTTGTTCCGATGTCAGAACCGCTATTTTAGCATCCCTTTGCTTTACGCGATATCTTTTTTCTTCGACTCGAATTCTTCTTTGCTAATTTCGCCCTTCGCGTAGCGTTCTTTTAGAATATCAAGAGCACGAGAGCTTGATACTGGATTTCTGCCGCCGAATTCGCGCACAATCCACACGATAAGAGCAATGAGCAAGACCCAGAAGACAATCATCATAATTCCGCCTCCAAACCAGCCCATCATGCTTCCTGCGCCCCATCCATCATAGCCGTTATATAGTCCGTACATCATAAGAGTTGTGATAATTAATAATAACCTAAGCCGAACATCCGCCTCCGCCGGTGCCCTGCGGTGGCTGGGTTACTTTAGAAGAGATGTCTTGGTAACCTGATGAACTTGAATAATTTGCACTCAGCATTTCTTGTGCTGATACGTTTTTCCAGTCAACACCCTTCTGTTGCATGTAGGCCGCGATGGTGAGATATGTTTCCGGAAACCAATATGAGTTTACTGCGAGTGCGGTTTTGTACATATCTTGCTCGCCGACTCCCTGCGAAGCCATAAGCTCTAATAGCCCAAGCATCGCCATGCCGTGATTACAGTCTGGGAAGTGGGTTGAGTTACCGCAACAAGGGCGATAGATATTGCGAGACACGCGATCTACCAAATCCTGTTGCTCTACCGTAAGTGTGACGAGCGCGTGCATATTGTAGTGACTCATCGCGTCGCCTCGTGCAAGCGTCCAACCGCCGGTTGATGCGAAGTTGCCGGCACCTCCATACGCTGGGTTCATCATTTCTGATTTCTCTTCAAGAATCACGTTCTTGTTCGCGAGACCGAGCGCCCAGAAGAGGTTAAGGAGATATCCGGCGTTCCAGCTTGTGATGACGATTTTTTCATTCATGTTTTTCTCAAGCATCTTCTTATATTCATCTGGGAATCCTCCTCTGTCCTTATACAGGGCTTCTAATTTGACTTGATCAATCGCACCAACTTCCACTAGTTTTGCACCCAGATCACCCCACGCGATTGGCAGTGTAACTCCAGACGAAGGAAGAACGGATTCTTGCAGTGAGTCGGCACTTACTTTCGGCGCGGGATTGGCGGAGAGCGATACTGCGATGACAACTGCGGCACCAATGATGCTTAGCGGCGTCGCATATTCGCGAACTACATCTTCTATCGTCCTCTTTTTTGTTTCCGTTTCCATAATTTAATTTTTAATTAGCAGCAATCTTCCATTTTCTTTTCAATGTCCCCGACCGTTTCTGGGCGCGAGCCCGTTGTACTGCTTTTGGAATGTAAGAGTATGAACGATACCAGGAAGAGAAAGGCAATCGCGATGATAAACACAATCTCGGACTGTTCCAGAAGAGCGTATGCGGCAACGAAGCCGGCTGGGACAAAGAGAATTTTCCAGAGAAGCATTTTGTTAGCCGACAAACCGCTGAATTTCTTCTCAATTTTATACATGATGCCGACCACGGTTCCGCCCATAAGAAGCGCGGGGATTATCAGATTGACTTGATAGCCAATGGTGTGTGCGATTATGAGCCACACCCACGTTAAGAACACTCCCGTGCAGATCGGACAAACGTTAAAGGACATTACCCGATTAACTAGCCATACCAACGTTGCGATAGCTAGAATCGAGATTACAGTGATAGTAATAGTCATATTCTTATACTACTAGAATAAGCACACCAATAAGTATCATCAGGATGCCTGCGATAAGCCGCACGCGCGCGAGGTTGTCTCGCTTCCATTCCTGCATCTTATCCACCACGGATTTATCCGCAGAGAACCATAGAACTAGCACCAGCGGAACGATAAGGATTATGTTGTAGAGGAATAGATATAAGAAGCCGGTCGCATACGTGACTTGGTCGCGAAGAAGCCCGATGACCATGAGGTACGGTCCGCCCATGCAGGGGAATTGGCAGATTCCGACTAGAGCACCGAGAAGGAACACTGCAATCATGGATGTCTTTTCCATTAGTTGCGCCATCGGCCGATGCACAACGGAAGGCAGAACAAGCTTGATCGGCACATTCGGAAAGAATCTGTTCAAAAGATTAACAATTCCGAAAATAATCAGAATCGTTGCCCCGAGCTTCCCCATAAAGTGCGGGGTATTGAAGAGATGCAGAACTTTCAGAAGCCCCAGTCCTATCAGGAGATACGAAGCGAAGATGCCGAATATGTACAGACCGCCAAGCTGAAGAATCTTCTTACGAGTCATCTGCAGTCCGAATAGGAACGCGATGGTTATAAGAAGAATTGAGAACGAACAGGGATGCACACTGTCCAACAGCGAAGATATCAGAACTAACGGCAATAGCCACGCGCCGCCATTGCTCATATTCCAGATGAGAGAGGATGTCGCGGGACTGAATTTCAGAATAATTATTCCAAGAATGAACACTCCCACGATGCTTGTGATGATTAATAGACGCCTCATATTACGGAGTTACGAGCGCCTTTATTTCAAGTTGGACAACGCCTCTAGATGTGTCCGTAAGAGTTACGAATCTGTTAATTTGTCCGACACCGGCGGGACCGTGCGCATTCGGGTCATAGACAACGCGAATAATCCGGCTCTCGCCAGCTTTTATAATTTCATTTGCCGGCGGAACATAACCCATGCCGGGCATCCTGAACGGCCCCTTGATACTTCCATCCGAGCTGACGACGAATGCAGTGGTGCACATACAGGAAGTAAGCACGGTGGATACCTCGATGTCGCTATTCGTTGGATTAACCACCGTGAATTCCTTAGTCACATTTCCATTCTTCATAGAGATAGTGCCGAAGTCGTAGAACACCTCAGGAGCAACGAGAGAACTTTTTAAATCATTCTCTTGCTTCCCGGAATAACCCCAAACGAAAAAACCTACAAATACAAGAAGAACGATGGCGACAATACTGATATTTTTTGATTCCATACCGCTAATAGTTAGGATTTAATCGCACAGCACGTTAACAGTCCTGCTAGTTGGATGGAGAATTTTCAAAAAGAGAAAGCCATCGTTTTATTTTTCTGTCTTGCGAAGTAAATGGCGGAGAATGATACGGGACGCGCACTGGATCTCTGCGTAAGAGCTGGTGGAACGAAAATGTAATAGCGACAGAAACTGTAATAAGCAAAGAAATTATGAGAGTCGTTATGCCGGAGTTTATCGGCACGTTTATAAATGACTGGTATGCGGAAATGTGATGAACGGCTCCTGGGAGAGCGCTCGGTGGACAGAGCGACGTTCCAAGACTTGAAAACGGGCAGTCGCCCTGCATGCTGCCATCGGGCCCGTATGACATGCCGGAAAAACTGAAGAGCGCCATCACAAGGAATGACAATAAGACGAGAGGAGTGATAGTCTTTTTTAATGTAACCGCCATAGCTTGGATTATAGCACTTTCGCCTTCAGGCGAAGCGAGTTGCCGACAACCGACAAGCTTGAAAATGCCATAGCGGCGCCGGCGAAAATCGGATTAAGCAGGATTCCGAAAGACGGATAGAGAACTCCGGCGGCGACTGGAATAAAAGCGACATTGTAGAAGAACGCCCAAAAGAGATTCTGCTTGATTATTCTCATCGTGCGCTTTGAAAGCCTTATCACTTCCGGAACCAGCATGAGGTCGCCTCTCATAAGCGTAATGTTCGCCGATTCCATTGCTATGTCCGTGCCTTCGCCCATGGCGATGCCTATGTTCGCTTGGGTCAGCGCGGGCGCATCGTTGATGCCGTCGCCTATCATCGCCACGATTTCTCCTTGTGCCTGAAGTTCGCGCACCTTTTCTGATTTTTTATCCGGTAGGACTTCGCTCATGACATTATCTATGCCCGCTTGTTTGGCGATGGCCCTGGCGGTGCGAGCGTTGTCTCCGGTAAGCATCCAAACTTTTATATTATTTTTCTTAAGGGTCTGCACCATTTCAGTTGATTCTTTTTTCAGCACATCCGCAACGGCGATTAAGCCGGTTGCCTCGTTATCAAACGCCAGTATCATTACCGTCTTGCCTTGATTTTCCAAATTTATTATTTTTTCTTCCCATTTCGCAGTGTCAATTTTATTGTCAGCCATTAACTTCCTCGTGCCGAGCAAAACTTTTTTATTATTTAATTCCGCCCTGACTCCGTGTCCGGGGACGGCTTGAAAATTTTCAACGCGCAGTAAATCAACTTTTTCTTCTTTCGCTTTATTTACTATCGCACGAGCCAGAGAATGTTCCGACTTGTTCTCTATACTCGCGCCTATTTGCAGCACATCGCCGAAGATATCGGTAACAACCGGTTTGCCGTAAGTAAGAGTGCCTGTTTTGTCTAGAATGACGGCGCTTATTTTATCTGCGATTTCAAGCGAGGCGGCGTCTTTAACCAAGATTCCTCTGCTTGCGGCGGTACCCGAAGAAACCATTATCGCCATCGGGGTCGCGAGGCCTAAAGCGCATGGGCAGGCGATGATGAGGACGGCGACAAAATTAACAAGAGCAAACGTAAAAGCCGGAGCGGGACCGGCAAAAAACCAGACAATGAAGGTCAATGCCGCAATGGCGAAAACCGCCGGAACGAAATACGAAGAAACCAAGTCAGCCAAGCGCTGGATAGGCGCTTTGCTCCCCTGCGCCTCTTCAACCATTTTAATAATGTGCGAAAGTACCGTGTCTTTGCCGATTTTTGTCGCTTGAAAAGTAAACGTCCCGAATTTATTTATAGTACTGCCGATGACTGCGCTCCCGATTTTTTTGTGGACCGGCATTGACTCTCCCGTAATCATTGATTCGTCAATTTCCGAGTCGCCTTCTATAATCTTTCCGTCCACCGGGATTCTTTCTCCCGGACGAACGACTATCATGTCTCCAACCTGTACTAGAGAGATGGATATTTCAATCTCTTTTCCATCCCGCAGAATTTTCGCGGTTTTTGGCTGTAATCCGATAAGTTTTTTTATCGCATCCGAGGCCCTTCCCTTCATAAGAACCTCAAAATATTTCCCAAGAAGAATCAAAACGATAATAATCGCCGAAGTGTCAAAATAGATTGCCGGCGCGAGCCCTCCTTGCGTGAAATACAGGGGGAATAGTGTGACTGCCGCGCTATAGAAGTATGCCGCCAACGTTCCGATAGCGATCAGCGTGTTCATATCGGCCGTGCGGTATTTTATGAGCAGTTTTAGTCCGCTGTAAAATTGGGCACCGACCCAGAATTGCACAGGAGTAGTCAGAATGAGAAGAACCCAATTATTGTTCAAGATACTTGGCACGAAAGGTAACCACTCCGGGAAACTGCCAAGGAAAATGAGAACCGAGAGCAGGCCGCCGATAACCAGTTTTAACTTCATCTCTTCCACCCTGTCTTCGCGCTCCATCTCCATATGATTATGCTCTGGAGAATTCATGCTCATGTCCACCGTTTCAATCTTTTTCTCAAGGTTGTAGCCGGCTCCTTCTACGGCTTTAGCGAGGCCCGATTCGGAGACGACGTTTTCATCAAATTCAACAGAGGCCGTCTCCGTAGCGAAATTGGCGTTGGCCGAATGTACGCCGTCTGTCCTAGAAAGTGCTTTCTCAATCACGGCGACACAGCTGGCGCAATGCATCCCGCGGACTTTATATGTTTCTTTTTTCATATTATTTATGGTGAGCTTGTCGAACTATTTGCGCTTCAGCTTATACACCTTCAGAACTTCGTCCACCGCCTTCTTGCTCTGTCCGGAAGTCATCTGTTTATGCACGCAACTATTCAAATGATTTTCAAGCAGGATATCTTCAACGGTGGAGAGCGCCTGCTTCACCGCCGAAGTCTGCGCGATAACGTCAATGCAGTACGCATCTTTTTCTATCATGTTAGAGAGTCCTCGCACTTGTCCCTCTATAATCTTCAGTCGTCTTGTTAATTTCTTCATCCTCCAACTATATACCCCCTAGGGGTATCCCGCAAGTCCTTTCGTTGATAAAAATGATGTATACAATAGTTTAGCTATCGCAAGATTATATGCTACGGGCAAAACTGTCTCATTTATTGAATTTTTCGGAAATGATGCGGCCGTCGTCGAGGGTGACGATGCGGTCTGCGAAGCGGGAGTATTCGTCTTCGTGCGTCACCATGATGATGGTCTGGCCTGCTCCGTGGAGTTCTTTAAAAATTTCCATAACGCGCGACGACGATTCGCGGTCAAGGTTCGCGGTCGGCTCGTCGGCGAATAGGATGCTCGGCTTGTGCGCGATGGCGCGCGAGACAGAGACCCTCTGTTGTTCGCCGCCGGAGAGCTGGCTCGGCAGATTGTTAAGACGGCTCCCGACTCCGACTCTCTCCAGCGCCATCTTCGCTTTATTTTCTGCTTCATTTTTTGAAAGCCCCTGCATCAGAAGAGGCAGAGCGACATTCTCTATCGCAGTTAGCTCCGGCAGAAGCGCATAATCTTGAAATACATACCCGAATTCTTTAAGCCTGAATGACATTTTTTCATGCTCGCTCATCAGATGCGCTTCTTTACCGTTAATGCGTATTTCTCCGGAAGTCGGCTCGTCCAGAAGGGACATTTGATAAAGCAACGTGCTCTTCCCCGCCCCAGACCGTCCCATAATCGCTATGAACTCGCCTGCTTTTGCGGTGAAATCAATACCTTTAAGCACCCGTGTCTCTATCGGACCGTCTTTAAAACTTTTTACGAGATTTTTTACTTCAATCATGGCATTAATTTCTACCCAAAATAGAATCCAGAGTGTTCTTCCGCACTATCATCCGCGACGGCAGGTATCCAGCGATGAGAGTTGTGAGAACGATGAGCATGATGCGAACGAGCGTTCCGTCAAGCGGTGCGACGATTATCGTCTCGCCGGAAATACCGATGCCTTTTAATATTCCGATGAATTTTCTGCGTGTAATGGCGTTGATGAAAATGACTATGAAGATTGTAATTGCGGCGACAGCGAGGCCAATAGAACCGATAGCGTTACCAATCATTGCGAAAGTGTTTTGAACTTCAGCGACGCCATTCGGTATCCCCTCTTCAAAAGTCTGTACCTTGGCCTTATCTCCGACACCGCTTCGTTTCAGCAAATCACGAAATGCGACGCCGTCCGTGCCTGGTTTAAGCAATATTGCTATCTCGTTTACGGCGTAATCAGTCCGTCCCATCAACTGCCGGACTTCGGATATGGGCATAAAAACTCTGGCGGCGAGCGGAGAATTCGCCGGAACGTCCAATATCCCTTTTACGATGACCTCGCGAGTATTTCCATTTATAGTGAGGCGAATCTTCGTTCCGGGATAAACATTCTTAAGTGGAGTCAGTCCCGGCTGTTCGCCAAAAGAATATCTGTCCACAAACTGCGGCCCGAGTAAGACGGTGTCATAATCGTTTTCCGAGAGATAGCTCCCTTCTTTTACGTACTTGGAAAGATTAGAAAAATCATTTTCAACAACCGGGCCAATGCCCACAATAGACGCTCCGGTCTCATTCGGTTTTTCGTTCAGGTCTATCCGAGAATAATAGTTCGCTTCAATTGTTCCAGAAGTTCCGTAGCGCGCGCTTATAACTTGAGGCTGCGGAAGCGTCTCAAGAAAAGAAAGAATCTGCGGACTATTTTCTATATAATCCTTCGTATCAAGCGCTGTGACCATTACATCTCCTGTCTGCTGGATTCGAAACTGATTTGAAATTCCTGCGACGATGCCGACCAGCAGGCCGGTTACAACGACAAGATTCAGAAACGTAAGCAGCATCACAAAAACGATTAACGACGTGGTCCAGCGGCTCGCACGGCGCAACTGCCGCAGAGCGAGATAGAAGCCGACTCGGATATTTACTATTGAGAACATGTTTACGGAGACGGTGAGAGGAGAATAACTTCACCGGCAGACAATCCGGAGAGAATTTCTATCTGGCCGAGAGAAGGCGACGTACCTGTAACGACAGTTCTGCTTTCCGGTTTGCCGTTTACGAGTACCGATACATACGGCGAACCGTTTTTATTGCCGACCGCTCCACTTGGAATGACGAACGCGTTGTTAAGAGTGCCTATGTTAATTACGACGTTCGCAGTCATTCCGCTCCGAATGCGCGAATCCACAGAAAGAAATGCGAGAGTCGTTTTGTATGCCGGTACGCCGTCCTTAAGCGTTTCTGCTGGGTCAACGGCGACGACCGTTGCGGGAAATTCAACAGAAACGCCGTACGCGTCAAGCGTCGTTGTCGCGCTATTCCCGACCGCGACGCCGGAAATAACTATTTCAGGAATATATGTCTCAATCTGAAAGATGCCATCGCTTTGCATAGAAATTAGAGATGCCGTCGGCGAGACTATCTCGCCGACCTTTGCGTCCATGCGTGTTACTACGCCTGTGAATGGAGCGGATACATATGTCTTCGCCAGAGCAGACTGCGCGTTCGCGACTTTCGCCCTTTGCGCAGTAATGGCATCACTTGTTGAGCCGGCCTGTTTAAACGCGAGATTCTTCAGAGCCGAATCCAGCGCGGTAACCGCGGTAGTGAGAGCCGACGCCGCGCTGTTTACAGAAGTGCGAGCGGTAGCAAGCGTCGTTATGTATGAAGAAATCGCAGATGCAGATGTTGTCGTATCCGGAATCCCTTGGTTGAGCGCAGAGTTGGAATCGGCAAGGAGGGCGGTTACTTGTGCGAGGTATGATTGCGCCTGCTTCGCGGAATCCTCGGCATTCGCGCTCGTGAGGTTCCTCGTGAGAAGCGCCCATTTCAATAACGAGGACTCGACGTTCGGTCGGATTCAATAGCGGATTTCAGAGACGCGTTTGAAACAATGAACGAAAGTTTCGGGTCGGTGCGCGGATTTGTAAAAAACGAGTCTGTCTTATTATGCACTGCGTCATCCGAGGTTGTGTATGCATTTCTTATAGCATCAACGAGCGCGGCCTCCGCATTGTATACAGCCGCGGAAGCAACGGCGATTTCTTCAGGCCGCGTGCCTGAAAGAAGCGCATCCAAATCGGCCTTAGCCTCCGCGAGCATAGCAATTAAATCGCCGTTTTCCGTCTGCGCGAGAATAGTCCCCGAATACACTCTCTGTCCTACTTTTGCATAAGTCCCAGCAATGCGTCCGCTCGCGGCAAAACCTAAATCAACCTCTTTGGCGGCGACGACAATGCCGGAGACGCTCACCTTACGTATAAAGTCGCCAGAGGTAACCGTAAGCGTCGCGTCAGAAACGCCATTATTCCCGAAGTAAAAATAACTGCCCGCGGCAACCAAAATAAGCGCTACAAGCAGGTACCGCCACCATGCAAATACTAGATTTTTTATGCCAGACATCATTAATTTTGAGTCTACCACCATGCCAGTTTTTCCGCACTATTTTAATGACTCGGTTCCGAACTTTCGTTATCTTCAACATTCTCCAGCGCTTTCAATTACTCCTTAATTTGTCCTATAGGTCAGAATAAGGAGTAGAACCATGACAAAGTGCGATATCAAAAGTAACCCACGACCGTGGTAGACTTTTGATATCCGAAAAGATTGACTTCTGGTAGAAAAAGAGGAATATGGCAATTGGAAGTGAGCGCGCCTGATGTCTAGGCGTTTTGTTAACCATAGGCGATTCCTACGGATAGCCGATTGGAGGTTGAAATGTATCCAGAAGAAGTGTATGACGAATTGCGGCGGACACATGCCGAATATTTTGTAACAGCCGAAAAAATATTCAAATTGGTCCTACAAAGAAATATGTTACTCGTGCGTGGGTATGTCTGGCGCACACCGAAAAACCGCATGATGGAGTTCGCAGAAATTGAGGTGACCCATCTGGAATATAACAATTCAGGAGAGAGACAGTACGATGCACTGATGCAACTTAAATTCAGGACGGAGTCCAATTTGCAGAGTAACACGCTTGGATTCCTCGGTATCTCGTTGCTGATAGACGGACCAACGTGGAATGGCAATCCGATTCAAAAAGACGACATCATAAATCAATTAGCCACATATGTAGCCGACTGGTCTATATTCAAGACGGAGTGGCTTGATGTGCGTTCTGAATCATTCCTCGGTTACTACGTCCTTTCCGAAAACTTACATACCAAAATATCTGCTCACCACCCGCTTATGTTCCCATTCATCTGCATGTGCTTCGGCGCATTCCGCGGCTCATACGATGACCAACTCGCCACAGCGAGAAAGACTTCCGGAACAGAACAAAGTGGGAACGCTCGCGAGAAAGCACTAATGTCTTTTTTTAAACGTTTCGGATCGTTTGTGGCGCAAGCGCAACGGGAGAATGCGCGCAATTACTTCGGTAGCTTCTTCGCATCACAGGCGCTGTAAACTTAAATGCAAAAGCCGGGTGGCATGCCCGGCTTTTTTATTTCACCTGAATGTGCATGCAACACTAAGTAAAGAGGTTTAACCTCTTTACTTCAATCAGTAGTCCATTCCCATGCCGCCGGATGGAGATGCGGGAGCTTTCGGTTCGGGGATGTCGGCGATGGCGGCTTCGGTGGTGAGAAGCATGGCGGCGGCGGAAACGGCGTTCTCAAGAGCCATTCGCTGCATCTTTACAGGGTCAACAATGCCGGCGGCGAGCATGTCCTCCACGACCTCGTCGGTTAAGGCATTGTATCCGGCGTTCGCCTTACCCGACTGCACTTTTGAAACAATTAGAGACGCATCATCCTTACCGGCGTTGAGCGCTATCTGCGCGAGCGGTGTCTCTAGGGCGCGGACAACGATATCAAATCCGGCTTTCTCGTCTACCGACATTTTTCCATCATGGTTCGCGAGTTTTTTCGCGACTTTTGCCAACGCTGTCCCGCCTCCGGCGACTATTCCCTCTTCAATGGACGCCTTGGTCGCCTTCACCGCATCGTCTATTTTGTCCTTCAAATATTTCATTTCCGTCTCGGTTGCCGCGCCGACGGAAATGACTGCGACGCCTCCCGACAGTTTTGCGATTCGCTCTTCCAGTTTTTCCTTGTCAAACTTGGAATCGGTGTTTTCAATCTGCGCCTTAAGCTGGGCGATACGAGCGGAAATGTCCGCTTTCTTTCCCTTCCCTCCGACGATGGTCGTCGCGTCCTTGGTCGCGACGACGCGAGACGCCTTGCCGAGCATGGAGATGGTCGCGTTTTCAAATTTCACGCCGACTTCTTCGGTTATCACCTGTCCGCCGACGACCGTCGCGATATCCGCGAGCATTTCTTTCTTCCTGTCGCCGTAGCCGGGCGCCTTCACGGCAAGCACGGAGAATGCTCCGCGAAGTTTATTGACCACGAATGTCGCGAGCGCATCGCCCTCAACGTCCTCCGCAATAATGACGAGCTCTTTCTTCCCGGACTGCACTACTTTTTCCAAGAGAGGCAAAATTTCTTGCACATTGCCGATTTTTTTATCAGTGAGAAGTACGAGTGCGTCCTTCATCTCGGCCTCCATCCGCTCCGGATTCGTAACCATATATGCCGAGACGTAACCCTTATCTATCTGAAGCCCTTCAACGATGTCGTAGGAAAGCTCCATTCCCTGCGATTCTTCAACCGTAACGACGCCGGAAGAGCCGACTTTTTCCACCGCTTCGGCGATAATATTTCCGAGCGCCTCTGATTCCGAAGAAATTGACGCCACTTGTTTGATTTCTGCTTTGCCGCTCACCGGCTTACCCATTTTTTTCAATTCCGCAAGCGCCGAGGCTTTTGCCTTCTCCATTCCGCTTCGTATCGCCATAGCGTTCGCGCCTTTCATTACGTGCGAAAGGCCTTCGTCAACGAGCGCCTCAAACAGCACAACTGATGTCGTGGTGCCGTCGCCGGCGGTATCGTTGGTCTTGTTTGCGACTTCTTTAACTATCTCCGCGCCCATATTTTCAAATCGGTCTTTGAGCGAAATTTCTTTGGCGATAGAGACGCCGTCGTTAGTGATGCGCGGGCCTCCGTAGCTCTTCTCAATAATTACATTGCGACCTTTTGGTCCTAGAGTTCCCTTCACCGCGCGAGCGGCCTGAGCGATACCCTTCGCTATTGCTTTACGCGCGTCTTCAGAAAATAGAATTTGTTTTGCCATGTTAGTTAGGTTTAAGGTATAAGGTTTAAGATGTAAGAAGGAAAGGAATTCACTTGCACCTTACCCCTTACCGCTTATAACTCCTAGGATGTTTGATTCAGAGAGAATGTAGTATTCAACCCCCTCTATCTTCACTTCGTCGTAGCCGTACTTACTAAATAAAACGGTATCACCGACTTTAACTTGCATCGGGATACGCTTGCCGTCTTCATATTTACCGACTCCAACAGCAATAACCTCACCCTTAGCCGGCTTCTCCTTATCTACAGTCTCGGGGATGATAATACCTGAAGCGAGTTTCTTCTCGCCTTCTTTTTCAGAAGGTAAAACCACTATTCTGTCGCCCAAGGGCACGAGTGAAAGCTTCTTAGCCATATTTTCTGTTTATATAAATGAATAATCGCTCTCTTATCTTTTTGTTCCCTATCGCACAAGTGCCGTGAGTATAAAGAAACTCCGGTTTTTATGCAACTACTAATCTACTGTGACACTTTTTTATTCGCGTTTATGCTACAATACGAACATGATTCAGAATTTTATAGATACATTTCTTTCACAAGCGTCATATGAAATGATAGACGGCGGGAAACGTTTTTACGCCGAGATTAAGCCACTGCGTGGCGTGTGGGCCACTGGTCATACACTTGAGGAGTGCCGGACTAACTTGCTTTCTTCATTGGAGGGGTGGCTTATTTTTCGCCTTCGCAATCGTCTACACATTCCGCACTTTAAAGTGCCTACTAAGATAAAATTGCAAAGGGCTTATGCCTAAACTTGGGCCGCTTTCTCTACGGGCGTTTATTGTCCGCATGAGAAAGTTCGGTTTTGCCGGCCCGTATCAGGAAGGCAAGCATCCCTACATGATAAAAGGCTCAATGACGCTCACCATACCGAATCCGCATGAAAAAGAAATCAGTCAGGACCTCCTAGTGCGTCTCCTCCGACAAGCTGGTATTACCCGTACAGAGTGGATGGGTGAAAAATAAATGTGCCAAATGTATCTGAACTTATGCGCTCGCTGTCCACCATGGGCGATTGCGCGCGAGGGGGGGGTGGTATGATATATCTATTATCAAAACCTTATACATTTCATGAAAAAATACATCCTCGGTGCCGTTTTCTCGCTCGGCATTATTATCTCTCCTGCCCTTACGAGCGCGGCTGGTCTTACCAGCTCGCAGGTTCAGGCAATTTTATCTCTTCTCTCTTCATTCGGAGCCGAACAAAGCGTTATCAATAACGTTCAGGCATCGCTCACCGGCAGTACATCTTCTTCGTCTTCAACGGCATTCTGTTACAACTTCAACACTGATTTAACTTTTGGAAGCACGGGGCCCGACATATCGTCACTTAATCAAGCTCTATCTTTGGATTCTCAAGGAGAATTAGGTAGAAATAATGTTTTTACCGAAAACACTGCCGCCGCAGTCGTCCAGTTCCAAGCAAAATACGGCATCCGCCAGACGGGCTATGTCGGACCGGTAACTCGCGCGAGACTAAACGCGCTGTATGGGTGCTCAAATCAAACAACATCACAAACGACACCAACTATCAGTAATATTATCGCGCCGGCAGGAGAATCAGGGGCAATCTACGCCGGTGAAAAGGCTTTCATTTATGGCACTAATCTCAATAACGTTCTTGTTAATATAGGAGGACGATCAATTGGTACTGTAGCCTATGGTGGAACCAGCTTAGACTTCATGGTCCCCTCGTCATTATCAGCAGGAACTTATAACGTTTCTGTTGCCAATATGCTTTCCGGACAAAACAGTAATGTTTATGTGGTGAGGGTTATAGTACCTACAACCCCCTCAGCCACTTCGCCGGTTATCACCTCGGTTTCTCCATCAACTCTCCCCGCCGGACAAACGACATTCGCCATCAACGGTTCCGGTTTCCAATCCGGAGCGACCGTCTCCTATTCAGGTAATTCTGCCGGCAACTATAACGCAATCTTTTCCGCCTCTTTCGTCTCTTCAAGTCAGCTTTCTGTAACCGGAACAGGACTAGCCCAAGGCAGTTCGTATATGCTAGTTGTTAAAAATCCCAACGGCCAAACATCTACCGGTTGCTCAACATATACTTCCTGCAGTTCAGCCCTAT
>ERZ1292629.2477-Hain-H43-01um-R1-2477-length-15477-cov-6_pt1 | contig 15477 bp, 18 predicted proteins | sample MGYA00564399_ERZ1292629 | MGnify/ENA primary metagenome ERZ1292629 (study PRJEB36523, sample SAMEA6512636) | groundwater metagenome | collected 2019-01-08 | study: AquaDiva: Metagenomics assemblies of 32 groundwater samples
CCAACTACAACAGCCAGAGCCAGCAGGTCTGCGTGAACTGCTCATCGGTCTCTGGGGACATCAACGACTAGGATGGGCTAGGGCGCGCCGGGCGGCGGGTTCGCTCGGCGAGCCCGTCCCCGGCGTCGTCATCAACCCACAAGGAGGCATACATCGTGAAACTGCTGATTGCGGTTCTCATGGTCTTCGTCGCCGCGGCGACCCCGGCTCTGGCGCAGACCCAGTCGAACCTGAACCAGGTGGAGCAGAACGCCACCCAGATCCAGGGCAACACCAACACGGCCACAGGGGTCGGCGTCGGTATCGGCAAGGGCGGAGACGCCAAAGCCGTCGGCGTCAACGTCAACAAGAATCTGAACAAGAACCTGAACGAGAACGTGAACGTGCAGGATCAGGAGGCGACGCTTTCCAACCAGACGAGCCCGTCTCAGTCGGTGACGATTGAAGGCGGGGTCAACCTGCCGCAGCTCCCCGGGCTCATGCAGCCGCCGCCGAACTTCTCCCAGCCCTACCTTCCCGGCGTACGGGGGGCCATCTTTCTGAACGATAGGAAGTTTGTCATCACCAAGATGACCAGGAAGCAGGCCAACGACTGCCGCGACGCGTCGGTGAAGTGGTACGGCGGCGACCGTGACGGCGTTGAGGAGATCATCCTCTTTGAGGATGCCGCGAAGCCGCCGGTGCCGATGGAAATGAATGCCTATGTCGGCACCGCTGTGGCCATAGGCAAGGACAAACCCTACCTGGCCGTGCTATGCGAGGCCGCCTACAAGGCGATGCGAAACGGCGTGAGCCATGCGCTGTTAGCGCATGTGGTTCGGCCGGAGAATGCGAGTTCCGGCATCGGTTTCGGGAGTTCGGCCGGCATGTCGGGGCTGCCGGTGGCCGGGGCAAACCCTTACGCCATCGCCGCGGCCATCGGCTTCGGCACTGGTTGGTCGACGATCAAGGTAAAGGGCGAAGTCATGGTCGAGCTCACCGGCTTCCGTGCGGCCACACCGAAGGCCGCCCAAGCTCAGCCGGTGCCAAGCGCGGCTTCGGTCGTCCAACCGGCGGTAACGCCGACGGCGCTGGCCACCTCAGTTCCGCAGGGCCAGCCTACGCCGGAGAGCATTGCCTGCGGCGGACAGTTCGACCCCAGGTTCGGCAGAACCAATTTCGGCGGCTGCCGCTAGTTCCTTCGGAGTTCCTTTTGTAGCAGAAACCCCTGTGCTCGAGCGAGCACAGGGGGTTTTATTTTGCCGCGAACGAATCCGTTCAGTACGATTCGAGTTTTCTAACCAAGCCGTGACTTCGCATTCTTTCAATCGCTTTGGCTTCGATTTGCCGAATTCGTTCCCTGGTCACACCAAACTCTCGGCCGACTTCCTCCAGGGTGTGGGTGATGCCGTCATCCAACCCGAAGCGCATTCTCAAAATTTTCTGCTCTCTAGGAGTGAGGTCGTTGATGATGCTGATTATCTGCTCGTGCAATACCCTCCGGGCCGCCTGCTGGGCCGGGGAAAGGGTCTTGTCGTCCATAATGAATTCTCCCAAAACAGAATCCTCGTCGTCCTCCCCCACCGGCGACTCCAGGCTTACCGTCTCCTGGGAGATTCGGGCGATGTGGTGCACCTTTTCAAGCTCAATGCCCATCTCCGCGGCAATCTCCTCGGGCAGGGGCTCCCGGCCCAGATCCTGGAGGAGACGCCTCTTGACCTGTTGGTATTTGGAGATAGTTTCAACCATGTGTACCGGAATGCGGATGGTGCGGGCCTGGTCGGCCAAAGCCCGGGTGATGGCCTGTCTGATCCACCAGGTGGCGTAGGTGGAAAATTTAAAACCGCGGCGGTAGTCGAATTTTTCAACCCCCTTAAAAAGACCGAGGTTGCCTTCCTGGATGAGGTCCAGAAGCGTCAAGTGCGGGGAGCGGCCGACGTAGCGCTTGGCAATGGAGACAACCAGGCGCAAATTGGCCTGGGCCAGCTTCTCGCGGGCTTCCTGGTCGCCTTTCTCAATCCGCCGGGCCAGTTCCTTTTCTTCGTCCGCGGTGATGAGCGATATTTTTCCGATTTCCCGGAGGTACATCTGAACCGAGTCGGAAGTATCGACCTCGCCATCGCCATAACCTCCCTTTTTCTTCTTGCCGGTCACAGGCTTCTCTTCGGTCTCCAGAAGATCCCGCGTTTCAATGACCTCAATAGTGGCCTCTTCGAAGTGATGATAGAGATCTTCCAGGAGCGGGATGTCATCCTCGATGTGCGGAAAGGCGTTAAGGATTTCCGAGTAGGTGATAAAGCCGCGCTCGCGCCCCCGCTTAATAAGCGCCTGGATTTTGGTTTTATTCTCCGCCCATCTCTTCTTGGCCTGGGGCGAGAGGGTGATTGGTTTTTCCGGTGTTGCAGCCGGCGGCGCGGCTGGCGGCAGCGGTTTTCGGACGGCAGGTTTTTTCTTTGCCGCCGCCAGGCCCTTTTTTTGTTTTATTTTTTTCTCTCTCATGTATCGAACGCGTTTCCTTCAAGACACATCAAATTTTGACGGTCGCCAGGTTTGATGTATCCGCCGTTTGAGTTCTGTTTCTTTTTACTGCACCTTCGCGGAAATAATCCGGAATTCATCAAGCAGCATGGCCAGTTTCCTTTTGTCGCCATGCGTCTCGGCTTCGGCTATCTCAACCGAGAGACCGCGCAGTTTTTCGCGGGCCCAGGCGAGCTCAAGCTCATGCATAAGGACCAATATTTCCCTGGCCCGCTCCGAGGCGCTCTCTATCCGTTCCAGGACGACCTCGGCCTGGAAAGCGAGGTAGTTGCATGTTTCCTGGAACTCGGCCGGGATGGCGCTAAGCAGGGCATTATGCTCGCGGACGTTTTCAGTCAGAGCCCGCTCGATGATTTCGAGGATCTTGAGGTGCTTGTCGCTCAAAAAAAGATGCGGCATGACTTCGGGCAGGCGCGATCTTTCCTCGGGATGGAGGATTAGGGTGCCGAGGAGCAGCGACTCGAGTTGGGATCGGCGGTCGGGTGCGGCTTTGCTTTCGGATTTTTGGGGATAAAAAGCATCAACAGAGGCCGGTTTTGATTTTTTAAGCTCGCGCCAGAGCGCCTCCTCTTCAACGCCAATGGCCCGGCCGAGCGTCTGGATCCAGTGAGCCTTTTCAACTTCACTTGAAAGGATTTTTATTTCCGGGAGGACGGATGCGGCAGTAGTCCGCTTACCAGAGGCGCTCTTGAGATCGTTTTTGGCCAGAGCCGTTTCCAGGAAAAACTGGACTATGGGTTTGGCCTTAGACACGGCTTCGCGCCAAAGCTCCGGATTTTCTGCCACGGCTTCGGCCGGATCTTTGAACGCGGCCGGCAGGATGGCCACTTTGCGCTCAAAATCATGGGCCGCGGCAAGATCCAGCGATCGCTTGGTGGCCATCTCTCCGGCGGCGTCGCGGTCAAACGAGCTTATGATGGTTGAGGCCAGGCGCTTCAGGGTTTGGAGCTGCTGCGAGGCGAGGGCGGTGCCGGATACGGCCACGGCGTTTTTGACTCCGGCTTGATGCGACAGCACCACGTCCATCTGGCCCTCAACAAGGATAACTGCATTTTGCTTCCTGATTTCTTCTTTGGCCTTGTCAAAGCCGTATAAGATTCTTGACTTATCGTAGATTAAGGTCTGAGGCGTATTTATGTACTTTGCTGGTTCCTGTGGTGACATAGAAGCTGATTCGCGCTGATAGGTACGCTGATCAGAACGCTGAACTACGTCGAAGATGCGACCGCTGAATCCCACCACCCGGCCGCTCGCATCCGAGATCGGGAATATGATTCTCTGGCGGAAGCGGTCGTAATGGCTGCCCTGCTCGGATTTCACGGCCAATCCGGCTTTTTCAATCTCCGAGATGCCATAGCCTTTTTGCTGGAGCGCTTGCGTCAGGAAATCCCAGGAATCCGGGGCATAGCCGAGGCGGAAAGATTTGATGGTCTCGTCGGCCAGGCCGCGTTTTTTCAGATAGACAAGCTGTGGGGAGACGCGAACTGACGGGTCTCTCGCGCTATGAAGTGTTGACTCAAAGATTCTGGCGGCATCCTCGACGATCTGGTAAAGGCGCGTGCGCTCGGAGCGAAGCTTCGGATCCTCGCGCCTGAGCTGGATGCCGGCTCTCCCGGCCAGAAGCTCAAGAGCATCGCGGAACTCCAGGCCCTCGATCTCCATTACGAAATCAATATGTGTTCCACCTTTGCCGCAGCCGAAACAATGCCAAATCTGCCGCGCCGGCGAGACAACGAAAGACGGCGTTTTTTCGCTATGGAACGGGCAGAGCGCCCTCCAATTCACCCCGGCTTTTTGCAGACGGATGTAGGATTGGACGAGCTCAATCAGATCGAGCCGTGATTTGATGTCATCCAGGGGTGAGGGCATGAAACGGAGGCGAGAGGATTCGAACCTCTGATACGGTTTCCCGTATACGTGCTTTCCAGGCACGCCCATTCGGCCACTCTGGCACGCCTCCAATTTTATATTCTATTTTCTGCTTTCTAGATTCTCTTTTTGGCCATGATGGCGACCCGTGAGAGGTTGGCCGGGAAGTCTTCGGCCGAGAGCCGCAGGGTCCTGATTTCCGCCAGGCCGGCCAGATCACAGGATCTTCGCATTTCGGAGATAGTATAGGGGCGGAAGCGGTAGACCATGGCCAGCACGGCTCCGGCCGGATTCCGGCGCACTCCGAGATTAAAGAATAGGCCGCCCGGTTTCAAGAGCCCGGAAAGCCGCATCACCGACTCCTGGAGCGGGACGTGCTCAAGCGCTCCGGAGACAAATATGCCGTCCACGGATCCATGGGGAAGGAGTAAGGATTTTCCGGAAGGGAAGACCTCAAGGCGATCCGGCGAAGTGATGTCGCCCACGGCAAGGGTGAGGCGGTGGCGAAGATGCCGCTTGGTTAATTTAAGCTCGGCGGCATGGAGCATCCGCGGATCAATATCAAAGGCAATGACCTCGGCGGTCGGGAAGCTTGAGGCCAGCCACCGGGCCACGAGGCCGGTGCCGCAGCCGGCATCAAGCAGCCGCGCTCCCGGCCTGAAACTTAGGTTCAGCCGGCCGAGGAAATTTTCAACGCCGCGCTTAAACCCCGAGATGGTGAGGAAAGAGTCGTAGAGCGGAGCAATTTTTCCGTACGTGGAGGGATGGGTTGATTTTAGCATTGTGCCGGCTAGCGTGAAGCAAATATGCCCAGTCATTAGCGCGTGGGACGGTTTTGGAAGTGGCCTCGAATCTTCTCCACGTCGGCGGTATTAACTTGCCGGTAAGAAGGTGCGCTGGATTCACGGCTAGACCCCAGACGCCGCAATGCTTCCTCGAGTCGGGGGGAGGAAATTTTCCAATCCGATCCGCTCCGCTCGGCCTGGCCCTCTAGGTAGCCGAGGATGTATTCGCGTTTTTTGGGGTCGGAGATGCTTTTCTCAAGCATTTTTCTGACCTCGCTGAACGAATGATGGCTATCCATAGTCTATTCTGTTTTTATCTTTGACCTTTTAAGCTTACACTTTCATACCTTGCAAGGCCCGTATTCTATCCTCCATCGGCGGATGAGTCATAAACAGTTTAACGATCCAGGGCGTGCGGCGCGCTTGGTCTGGTTTTGTCAGAGCATCGGCTTTGAACGGATTTTCAAAGAAAAGATGAGCTGTGGCCGTATGGGCATGGGCAAGCGGTCGGGGATCAGCAGAGATTTTTCGCAGGGCGTTAATCAAACCTTCAGGGTAGCGGGTCAATAGCACCCCCGAGGCATCAGCCAGTAACTCGCGCCGGCGCGATACCGCCAGGCGAATCAGCATTGCCGCAAACGGCGCGAGAATCGCGCCGATAAGGGCGACAGCCATCAAGATGCCCCCGGCTCTATTGTTGCGGTTATTCGAGCGAAGCCCTCCAAACCAGGTCATCCGGAGAAAAATGTCTGAGACGATGGCGATGATCCCGGCGAGGACCACAACGATGGTGGAGATCAGCATGTCGCGGTTGCCGATGTGCGAGAGTTCGTGAGCCAGCACCCCTTCAAGCTCGCTCCGGTCCAGCCGTTCCAAAAGTCCACGCGTAACCGCGACCACGGCATGCTTTTGGTCGCGGCCGGTGGCAAAGGCATTGGGCGAGGGGTCGTCAATAAAGAAGACGCGGGGTTTGGGCAGGCCGGCGGTGATGGCCAGGTTTTCAATTATGCGGTGGAGTTCGGGATTTTCGCGCTCGCCCACCGGCTTGGCTCTGGACATGGCGAGCACCAACTTATCCGAATACCAGTAGCTCGCGATGTTCATTAAGAGAGAGAAGGCCACGCCGAACCAGAGAATCACCGGATTCTGATAGGCGTAGCTAAAGACCCAGAAGATGGCGATAATCAAAACAAACATCAAGCTCACCAGGAACCAGGTCTTGCGGATATTGGCGCTGGCATGGGTGTAGATGGTGGCCATAACATATGAATTATAACCGCTGGCTTCGGAGAATTCAACTAATTTTATATGGAAAGAGGCCGGTTTCTTGCATGAAACAGGCCACAAAATGATAGCGTGTTCGGGTTACGGCTGGACGATGATTTTGCCTTTAACGCCGGGGTTCAGATGGTCGTGGAAGGGGCAGGTCTTGGCTTCAGTAAAGACGTAGGAATAGGCTTGTCCCGGCTGGACCGTGTTCCGGGCGTCAAAGCCGGGGCAGATGTCGTGCGTCGGATGCGGGCCTGAGGCCGGAATGTACACCTTGACGTCGTTATTCCTGAAGAGCACCGTGTCCCCTTTTTTGATCGTGATGGTGTCCGGCGAGAAAGAGTTCCCGATCATGGAGATGACGTGAATCTTCGGCTCGCGTCCGGCTGAGGGTGGCTCCCCCGGGCTCCCGGCGGGCGGAAGGGCAGCCGGCGGAGTCGGTGCCGGCGATGGCGCAGGCGCCGGCGATGGGGCGGCTGCCGGCGCAGGAGCTGAATAGGGCGATCCTGGCCTTGACTGGTAGAAATAATAACCGCCGCCGATCAGTATTACGAGAGCTATGATAATAAGGATGAGTTTTGGGTTCATGTGTGTCATTATAGCATTCCGCACGATAAGAAAAAACCCGATTGGCTGCTGGCCATCGGGTCTCTAGGGGGCCGGAGCGCGGATTAGTTTGCGAGGAAGTCCCCCGCCTCACCCATCTCCAGGACGAAGTGAGTGGATGACTCCTCATACTCTACTTCATCCCTGCGGATGATATGGAACGTTTCCGCCTCCAAATCCACGTGGGTGACGAGGACTTTGGTTCCCTTCGGGAAAGTGTCGGTATGCCCCTCCAGAGTCTGTTTCAGCGCGAATACAGCGCCTTCCCTGATCATGAGTACTTCGGTCATCCGCATCCCTCCTGTTTAAGTCTCGGGCCCTTACAAAGGTCTGTTGTAGTTTTTTACCTTAATAAATCGAATTTGTCAAGGTTGAAGTCCGGCACAGTTTCCGGCTGGTTTATAGCCGGCGGCCCGCGCCTCTTCGGCGGTCGCAAACCAGATTTTATTCTCCTCTTTGATTTGCTTGGCGCCGGGGCACTCCGGCAGATGATAGGCCGAGCCGTTACGCGAGGCAACGAAGCGTCCGGCTGTGGAATTAGGAATCACGGATGAGGAATTAGGGTTCGATATGTTTGAGCCACTCTCTTGATTCATAATTCCTAATTCCTGATTCTCAATGCGGATGGGTTCCTTCTCCGGCCAAATAACCGAGAGCCGGCCCAGGCCGAAACTGGCCACGCTCACCAGAAACACCAGACTAGCCAGATACAGGTCGCGCTGGTTTTCCTTTAGGAAGGACTTGATTTTTTGGAGGAGATCGGTTAGCATGTTTATCGGAATGGCTCCCCGCACCAATTTTGCGGGGCAGGTGGTGGCGAAGCGCTGCGCCCGGTGAGGGATGGCCTATTCGGCCACGCGCTTCGCAAATATATCACAGCGTTGAATATTCACACGCGTTTTGCATCATACGCGGGCAAAATTGGAGCGGGATGCTCATGTTTATAGCTACTCGCTCCGCTCGTAGATAAACATGGCACATACTAAATCCGGCGGAACAAGTCGATTGGGGCGTGATTCCGGGCCGCAGTATCTCGGAGTCAAAAAATACGACGGCGAGCTAGTGAAGCCCGGCGATATTTTGGTGCGCCAGCGCGGCTCTTCAATTCTGGCCGGCACAAATGTTCGCACTGGCAAAGATTATACCCTCTATTCAGTGGCCCAAGGTGTGGTGAAATTTTTGGCAAAACGAAAGACGAGGTTCGATGGCAAGGTGAGGAGGGCGAAGGCAGTGAGCGTAGTGACTAGCGACTAGTCTCTAGTCTCTCGTCAAATGGTAACGCATTGGCACGGGGTGGTTATTTTCTCCGATTGATTGCAGCTCGAATGAATTCTCTAAATATCGGGTGCGGCCGCAATGGCCGCGATTTTAATTCCGGGTGAAACTGCGTGCCGAGGAAGAATGGATGGTCGCGGAGTTCCATGATTTCCACGAGATTCCGTTCCGGGTTCGCGCCCGAGGCAATGAGGCCGCGTTTCTCCAGGCGCGCCAGGTATTCATTATTCACCTCGTAGCGGTGGCGATGGCGTTCGTGCACGGTTGGCATGCCGTAGGCGGCTCGCGCTTTTGTTCCGTTTTTTAGGCGGCAGGCATAGGCCCCCAGGCGCATTGAGCCGCCCAGGCGCTTTTCTCGGATGTTTACCAACTGCTCCGGCATGGTTCTAATCACCGGATATTTTGTTTTGGCGTTGATCTCCGTGGTGTGCGCGCCGGGCATCTTGGCCGCGTGGCGGGCAAATTCCACCACCGCCAACTGCAGGCCGTAGCATAACCCCAAATATGGGATTTTGTTTTTGCGCACGTATTCAACGGCCTTGATTTTCCCCTCTACGCCCCGGCTGCCGAATCCGCCAGGAATAACAATGCCGTCAAACCCTGAGAGCTCCTTCAGCGCCTTGGTCTCGCGCTCGTAGAGTTCTGCGTTCAGCCAGGTGAGCTCAGGCCTGCGATTGTGGTGCCAGGCGGCGTGTTTCAGGGCCTCGATGACTGAGATGTAGGAGTCGGTCAGGGTAAAGTTGCCGCTGCCGAAATACTTGCCGACAATCCCGATTTTCACCGGCCGCGTGGCCCGGCGGATCCGGCGCACCAGAGCCCGCCACGGGCCGAGATCGCGCCGGCGGCGCATGATGCCGAATTTTTCGAGAATCCGATCGCCCAGACGTTCCTTTTCGAAATTCACCGGTGCCTCGTAGATGGTCCGGACATCCGGGGCGGAAATGATGTCCCGCTCCGAGAGGTTGCAGTTTACGGCCAGCTTCTTTTTCCGCGGCTCATCCATCGGCACCACGGAGCGGGCAATGATGATATCCGGCTGGATGCCGGCGGCATTCATGGAGCGGACAGCATACTGGGTGGGCTTGGTTTTCATCTCGCCGATCATCCTGGGTATCGGCAAGTAGGAGACCAGGACAAAAAGCACGTCCTGGGGCCGGCTCAAGCGCATCATTCGGGCGGCTTCCAAAAATAGGATGTTTTGATATTCCCCCACCGTGCCGCCGATTTCCACGAGCATAAAATCGGCCTTGGCCTTGCGGCTGGCCCGATCCAGCCGCCGGATGACCTCCTGCGGGATATGCGGCACCACCTCCACGCACTTGCCGCCGTATTCAAGGTTGCGCTCGCGTTCTATCACCGAGAGATAGATCATGCCGGTGGTCATGTAGTTTTCGCGGGGAATGTTTTCATCCAAGAAACGCTCGTAGTTGCCGACATCCTGGTCGCACTCCATGCCGTCTTCGGTAACAAAAACCTCGCCGTGTTCAATCGGATTCATGGTGCCAGCATCCACGTTGATGTAGGGGTCAATTTTGACCGCCGAGACGGCAAATCCCCGCGATTTCAAAATGCGGGCAATGGAGGCCGTTGAAATCCCTTTGCCAATTCCTGACATTACGCCGCCGCAGACGAAGATATACTTAGTCATGAGTTATGAGTCATGGGTTATGGGTGGCGAGACCGCTGGCTCCACTATGACTTTAATCTCGGCAACAACATGATGAGGGAATTTGACTTTGATGTCGTGTTCTCCACTTGATTTTATGGATTGCTCAAGCTCAATCCATTTTTTCTCAACATTTATGCCTTGTTCGGCAAGTTTTTCAACAATGTCTTGGCTGCTGATGCTGCCAAAGGTTTGGCCTTTCTCCCCTACTCCAAGAATAAAACGTAGGGTGATGGTGCGCAATTTTTCTGCGAGTTTCTCCAATGCGGTTTTTTCGTGCTCTAGGCGTGCAGTCGTTTTGGCTTGTTTCTGGGCGAGGTTCTTCAAGGCGGATGCGGTGGCCGCCTCAGCCAATCCTCGCGGAATCAAAAAGTTCTTAGCATAGCCGTCGCTAACCTGTTTAACATCGCCAGGTTTCCCCAGCTGCTCAATTTCTTTGAGTAGGATTATCTTCACGGAGTATTAAATTCAAAATTCAAAAGTCAAAATGACAGATCAAAATTCAAAATTTATGGTGAGCTGGTCGAATCTATTTTAGATTTTACATTGTAATTTTGCATTTTGATATTTTATTTTTGAATTCTTTTAGAGGATTTCAAACCCTTTATGCTCCCCGGTCGCCTCCCGCCATTCCGTCTTGATTTCATCCACCCGCGCCAATGGCGGACCGCGGCGGCACCACTCTAAAAATTGATTCAAGGCTTCTTCCTCGCCTTCCGCCACGATGGCTACCGAGTCATCAGCCTCATTCCGCGCAAAGCCGGTTATGCCGAGTTTCTCAGCATGGAGCCGGGCGGTGTGGCGGTAAAATACGCCCTGGACTTGGCCAGTTACCTTAACCACGAACCGTCTCATCTTTCTTCTCGTAGCGATCCTTATCGCGGCCGTAGCATTTATCCATCACGCGTTTCCATGCCTCATCAAGATTTATGCCGCGGGAGTTCGCAAGACAGACGAGTGTGAAGATTACATCGCCGATTTCTTCGCCGAGGTCTGACTCGGCTTCGGATGATTTTTTCTTCTTTGGTCCGAAGCGGTGGTTGATTTCGCGGCCGAGCTCGCCGGTCTCCTCAATGAGCCGCGCGAGAATTTCGTGCGGTTGCCAGTAAGGCACCGTGAACCGTTGCGCCCACTCATCAACCTGTTTTTGTACGTCCTTTAGGTCCATATTCGCAATTAGTAGATTGGCATTAAATTCGCAAAATTGGCATCACATGCTGCGCAGCAGCTCAATAGCCTTGTCGAGCTGAGGATCCCGTCCGGCCTCAACATCCTCTTTCTTGACTTCCACCCTGATGTCCGGTTCAAGCCCTTTCTCGCTGATGGAGGTGCCGTTGGGAGTGAGCCATTTGGCAATGGTGATTTTCAGCGAGGCGCCGCCGGCCAGCTCGTCAACCTGCTGAACCGAGCCTTTGCCAAAGGTCTTTTCGCCCACGAGCGTGATGCCGCGGATGTCGCGAAGCGCCCCGGCCAGAATCTCGGAGGCCGAAGCCGAGCCCTGGTCAATGATTATGGCGGTGGGCGTTTGTTCAAGCAGCCGGCGTCCGGAGCTTCGGTAGATAATCTCGCGGCCGTCGGCAAAGCGCTCCCGGGCCACAACCTCGCCGGCCGGTATGAACCAGGAGGCGATATCCACCGAGGCGTCAAGAAATCCGCCGGGATTGGAGCGAAGGTCCAGAATCAGCTTATCGCTCCCGGAATCAAGGAATTCGCGGATGGCGTTCCGGAATTCTCGCGGGGATTGCTCGTTAAAATTATACAAGTGGATATAGAAGATGCCATCGCCTTTTTCGGCAGTGTCCAGGACGGGGATGACTATTACCTCGCGGGTGATGGCGAATTCCTTAACGCCATCACCGTCGAAGTCGTCGCGGGTAATAAGCAGCGTAACTTGGGTGCCGATCTCGCCGCGGATAAAGCTTACGCCTTCTTCCAGCGTAAGGTCAGCGGTGGAGGTGGCATTGATTTTCAAAATTTTGTCTCCAGCTTTAAGACCGGCTCTTTCGGCCGGCGAGCCCTTGAGCGGCGCGATGATGGTGAGTATGTCTTTACGCATACCTATTTCCGCGCCAATGCCGCCGAAACTGCCCCTGACGTCCTCCTGAAATTGTTTGGCCTCGCGCGGCGGTAGGAATACGGTATAGGGGTCACCTAGGGATTTCACCAGCCCGGAGATGGAACCGTAGATGAGATTCTTGCGGTCGATGTTTTCTCGGTCCACGTACTTTGACTCCATGCGCGACCATACCTCCCAGAACTGGCTGAAATCCACCTCCTGGGGCTTGGCCGTTTCCTGGCTGATCACCCCCTTTACTTTCTCAATGGCCGGCCGGCGCTCATAGCCGACATAAACACCGCCGCCGAAGGAGGCGGCGATAATGAGGACCGAGAGGATGGTAATCAGTGTTGGTTTGAGGTAGTTTTTGGATTCGGGCACAGAGGAATTATAGTGGATACAAGCTAAAAGTTCAAAGCCTAAAACGCAAAACTTATGTTGCCGTCTTCGGCTAGCGGAGCTCGGACGGCTATCATAACTTCTATTGTCCGATCGGACAGATAAAGTTATGATGCGGCGCGAATGGAGGTTTTACGCTTTGCGTTTTGCGCTCATCAATTGTTTTGTGATTTCCCAAATACTTCCCGCGCCCATCATGATGAGAATGTCGCCCCGCCGGAGGCGTTTTGAGAGGAATGATTTGAGCTTGGAGGGACTAGAGAGATAAAAACATGATTTTCCGCGCCGGGAAATGGCGGCGGCAAGTTTTTGGGAATTCACGCCTCGGTATTTTTTGCTTCTCTCCCGGCCGGCAACCTCGTAAATATCAAGCAACACTAATTCATCGCATTCATCAAAGGCAATCGTAAATTCCCGGAAGAGGTCGCGCGTCCGCTCGTAGTGGTGCGGCTGGAAAACGCACCAAATGCGGCTTCTCGGAAATTTCTCGCGTGCCGCCTGGAGCGTGGCTATGATTTCGGTGGGATGATGGGCATAGTCGGCAAATACTTTGGCGCCTAGTAGACGACCCTGGTAGTCAAACCGGCGCCAGGAGCCGCTATACTTGCCCAGAGCCGAAAAAATCTTTTTTCCCGGAATGCGCAATATCCGGCCGACCGAATAGGCCGCCAGAGCATTGGCAACATTGTGAGTTCCCGGGATGCGCAGGATGCGCCTAATTTTGCGTGCCGCCGGATTGCGGAGCGAATACCACATGATGCCCAAATCCGGCCGTTTCTTTTTAAGCTTTGCGCCGATGCGTTGCAGCCGATGATCATCGCGGTTTAGCACCGCCGTGCCCCCACTCTTTAAGCCGAGGAGAAACTTGAGAAATGTTGCCTCAATATTGCTGGCGTTTTTATAGAAATCCAGATGCTCGCGGTCAATGTTCGTCACTACGGCAATGGATGGGGTGTAGTTTAGGAACGAGGCGCGGTATTCATCGGCTTCCAGCACGAAATAAAGCGATTTTCCAAGGCGAAAATTCGATCCGCCGACTGGCGGACTGAATTCACGGAGTTTGGTGCCGATAATAACCGTCGGATCAAGGCCGGCTCGGACCATAGCCAGGGCGATCATGGCCGTGGTTGTGGATTTGCCATGAGCTCCGGCAACGGCAATGGTCTTTAATTTATGGGTCAATTCGCCTACGGCTTGGGCGTAGCTAAGGGTAGGTATGCCGCGCCGCTTGGCTTCGCGGAGCTCGGGGTTCTCGCTCTTTGTGGCTACGGTATAAACGACCCTGGCGATCGAAGGCGCTACGCGGGACCGCCGATGCGGGCCAATGAAAACACGGATTCCTTTTTTCCGGAGGGCATCCGTGATTTCGGAACGGGCGAGGTCAGAACCGGAAACGCGCCAGCCGCGGGCCTGGTAGAGCCGCGCCAGGGCCGAAACTCCGATCCCACCGATGCCGACGCAGTGGAGATGGTCGTTCATGCTGTGCTCATGGTAGCAAGTTACTTGTTGCGGCTGCAATGAAAACGGGGCTGCCAGCTGGTAGCCCCGTAGCCGTCTAGGCACACCCATTGGTTTTGAATCCCTTGGTGTACCTCCCGGCGTAGAGCAGCCTCCACAGGAGCGGTTCGATGCGGTGCCAGGTCCCGGTGGCGAGCGCGACACGGATGAGAGCGGCGTAGCCGGCGTACAAGAGCCGCGTCCTCCATCCGCCAGTGCCACGCACCGGTTTGATATGGAGTTGGAGGTACGCATCTCCGGCAGCATGCCGCCAAAACGGCTCGCTGGCCTTAAGTTGCCAGTAGGAGCTCACGACAATAAGCTGGTAGAGCTTGTAGGGGTGATACTCTTTTCGCCATGCGGCGAGCATCTCCGTGACTAGGCGCGGTTCGGCAAAGCTTCCGGTCGCGCCCCGAGCCAGCAAGATGCGCTTGCGGCGAATCCCTTGCGCTTGCAAGTACTCCGCCATGAGTGTAGCAAGCGTCTTGCTGCCGGGTTCGTACGGCACGTCGCCGGTCAGGACGAAGAAGAACTGCCACGGCATCCCGCCGTCACGGGTGCTAACAAGCTGGAGTGCCGTATCAAGCCGAGCCATCGTTGTTTTGCAGAGCGTATCCCGGTCCGCAAAATGGCAGGCCACGACCACCACTGCGCAAAGATCCATTCATATCCCCCTCTCTCCAATTGCGTATTGTGCGGGTGAGTATACTAGATTATAATGGCTTTGTCAATGAAATGGACTCGCGACACACACCTCCATTCGCGGGAGCACGTCTTGGCTGACGACCTCTCGCGAGAGATGGCCGAGCCCAAACGCTTTGCGGCCTATCTTGGTATCGCCAAGATGTATTACGAATCCGACCTGCGGGCTATTGCCAAGCGCGTGGCGGCCAAGCCGGATTTGGATCCCAAAAACCGCGGCAAATATTTTTTCGGAGCGCTGAGGACGCTTTCCAGGAAAGCATCGTGGTTGAAAGAGCTTGCCAGACGCCGCCGTCTTAAAAATCGGAAAAGGAAACATGCCGGAAAAAAGAGCAATCGTACACTTGCCTCATAAAATCCTGCACCAAGAGGCTCTTGCCGTGGCGCCGGATGAAATTCAAAGTCCGAAAATTCGGCGGCTTATTTCCGACATGAAAAAAACTTTGGCCGGCTCACCCGATGGCGTTGGCTTGGCTGCGCCGCAGATTGGAGTGGGACTAAGGATTTTTTTGGTCTCATCGGAAGCGGAGCAGCTCGACGCCAATACCCCGACAGGAGCCGGATTTGTCGGTCCTACGGGGCAGGCACGAATTGGCATTAATGATACGGATGGGAAACGAGAGTGGGAATACCATGCGTTCATTAATCCAGTTTTAAAGAAACAGGCGCGGAAAAAGACGGAGATGGCCGAGGGGTGCTTGTCGCTTCCCGGGAAATACGGCAAAGTGGCGCGGGCCGAAAAAGTGTTTTTGGAATGGCTGGATGATCACGGCAGGAAGCATGGGCGAGGATTTACGAAATTCTTTGCCCGGGTCATCCAGCACGAGATGGATCAT
>ERZ1292629.1144-Hain-H43-01um-R1-1144-length-27020-cov-18_pt2 | contig 15476 bp, 17 predicted proteins | sample MGYA00564399_ERZ1292629 | MGnify/ENA primary metagenome ERZ1292629 (study PRJEB36523, sample SAMEA6512636) | groundwater metagenome | collected 2019-01-08 | study: AquaDiva: Metagenomics assemblies of 32 groundwater samples
TTACAATTTCTGCAACAACATCACAAAAGTCATTTACATCATCGAGTGTATGAGTGCCAACATTTGCAATATGTATAACCTTGTTTTCAAGAGGGCCTTTTCCCGGATAAACAATGTACCCTCTTTCTTTCAAAGGAGTATGAAACTCCTCGTATTTGTGACTATTTGGAATTAAAACATTAGTCATCACTCGTGACATTTGTTCTGCAGGTAGCTGAAATCTAAAACCCAGTTCACCAAGGCGACGCCTCATAATATTACTATTTTCTCGATATCTTCCGTGTCTATTGTCAACACCTTCTTCTAACAATTCAGTTAATGCTTGATCAAGCATATAAAAAAGTGGAATCTGAGGAGTAGTTGGTGTTTGGTTTGTTTTTTCGGCGTAATCATAATGCTTTAACATACTCAAATAAAAATTTCGTGGAGGAATGTCTCTTACATTCTCAACAGAACTTTTTTTGGCGCAAACAAAAGAGATTACAGGTAGACCAGAAAGTCCTTTGTTGGTATTGGATATACAGAAGTCTATATTTGATTCTTGAACGTTTAAAGGATCACCTGCTAATCCGCTAACAGCATCTACAATGAACATCTTTTCGTACTTTTTACAAAGCTTCCCAACTTCTTTAACAGGATTTGTCATACCAGTACTAGTTTCAAGGAATACCATTGAGACGGCTTCAATTTTGGGATTTTCAAGAATTAATCTTTCTACACCTTTAAGGTCGGGATATTGTCCCCATTGATAACCTGCTCTTAGAGTGGGAATCTGGTATATTTCACAAATCTCAGCCATTCTGTCTCCGAAAGCACCATTGTTAATAACGAGCATTTCCCCACCGCTGTGGACAGTACCTGACAAAACAGATTCTATTCCACCAGTGCCAGACGCTCCGACGACAAAAGAGCCATAATCTTTAGGATTAGCTCCGAATACTTGTAACAATTTCCCCCTTATGCTTTCGTAAACCTCAGAAAATTCTGGTTCTCTATGTCCTATTTCAGAATATGCTAACGATTGTTTGACAGTATCTGAAACATTTACTGGGCCAGCAGTAAACATCTTAAAGGGTTTTCTTGATTTTTGCATTTTAGTTAATGTTTGAAAGTTTGTCTAAATCTTCTTTAGTATCCACATCAAAACAGTATTTTAAATCTTCGGTGATTTCAAAAGAGTAGATATCATTATTAAGAACAATCTCTGGAAGAGATAAAGTGTACCAACCTTGATGAGAGGTTTTTAGTTTTTCGTGTAATTGTGTTGCAACGTTTTTTGAAATTTTCATTATTCCAGCATAACTGTAAAGAGGCTTTTGAGAGTATTCAGGGGCCAGAGGGTCTTTCTGAGAAGGGATTTGTAATTCTACGATTTTTCCGTTACTGTCTAAAACAGAAATTTCATCTTTTAGTTCTAAACTGTAATCGATTGGTTTGTTTACAAGAATGTTTTCGTTATCTGATGAACTGATTTTTAGAATTAAGTTATTGTCATATACAAGATCTCCATCCAGAATAAAAATTTTTTCTGATTTTGGTAAATCACACTCATGAAGGATGTACTGTAATGCAAGATAAACACTATAACCATTATTGAACTCTGCAAATTTTGGATTAAATAGTGTGTTGTTATGAACTTTTTCTATCATTTCATGTTTATGTCCCACAACGACAAGTATATCCTCCTGTTTAAAACCTGCTTTTATTAATGAAGATACTTGATTTTCAAGTATGGTTTTATCTCCTAATGGAAGCAAACATTTTGGTATGTTTATGTAATCTTTTAGTCTTGAGTTGATTCCTGCTGCAAGAATTATAGCTTTCATATTACAAGGAGATAGTGAATTGTTTTTTAAAGATTATGAAATAGAGTAGCATATGACTAAAAATTTTATTCGATTACATCGTTAAATCTTCACCATTTCTTTTCAAAAGTGTAGAGAATATTGTTAATTTGTACGCTTTCTCTTCATAAATCTTATAAAGGGATTAAATTATAGAACTACCGGAGGATTCCAAAAAATAACTTAGAATTGGCAAAAGAAAATTATGACAAGAAATGTATATCTTGCTCAAGTTAACAACAAATTTGGGGAAAACAAAGTTTTTTTGCCTTATTCTGTGGGGCTCCTTCAGGCTCACGCTAAAGCGCAACCAGAATTAAAAGAGGCTTACAGATTTGGCACTCCAATTTTTTTGAGGGAAGATCCAAATAGTATTGCAAAATCTTTGGATAGCCCCGATGTCGTAGGTATCTCAAGCTATACTTGGAACTGGGAATGGAGCAAGGTATTAGCAAAAGAAACAAGAAGACAACATCCGAATTCATTAATTGTCATGGGGGGACCACAAGTTCCGGATCGCTCTGATGGTTTTTTCCAAGAACATCCTTATGTAGACCTTCTTGTTCATGGGGAAGGAGAAGTAATTTTTTCTGATATTTTGAGAGAACGCCTCAAAGAAAATCCAAGTTATGAGGGAATAGCTGGACTTACTATAAACCAAGGAGGGAATTCTGTAAAAACGCCTGGAAGACCGAGACTATCAATTGAGGAACTAGAACGTTCACCATCACCTTATTTGACTGGAGAATTTGATAATCTTGTTAAAAATAATCCGGATTTAGAGTTCCACGTTACTTCCGAAACTCATAGAGGTTGTCCATTTTCCTGTAAATTTTGTCAGTGGGGGTCAGCTACGCAAACAAAAGTGAGGAAATTTTCTGAAGAGCGTATTAAAGCAGAATATGATTGGACAGCGGAAAATAAAATTCCAATGATATACAATGCTGATGCAAATTTTGGAATGTTTAAAGAAGATGAGGAGCTAACGGACTACTTAATTGAATTAAAAAAAAGGGTGGGATATCCCCAACAGTTAAGAGCGAACTGGGCTAAGAACTCTCATGAGAGAATGTTTAACATGGCCAAAAAATTGACAGATGCTGGGATGGGTATCGGGGTTACATTATCTCTTCAGAGTTTAGATGAACAGGTATTAGAAAACATAAAAAGAAAAAACATAAAATTTGATAATAGATCGGAGTTACTTGCAAAATATGAAGGGGCAGGTATTCCTACTTACACAGAATTGATATTGGCTCTTCCAGGAGAGACTTACGGAACTTTTGCGAAAGGATTAGAAACTCTTTTTAGCAGTGGTCAACATAATGGAATTAATATTTATTTGTGCACGCTTCTAGAAAATGCAGGCATGAATGATCCAGAGTACATGAAAGAATTCGGATTAAGGTCTATCAGATCACCCATATTACAGAATCATGCTACACCTGGAGAAGATCCTATTACGGAATATGCAGACACAGTTATAGCAACTAGTTCCATGCCCTCTGAAGATTTTCGTAGAACATTCCTTTTCTCATGGGCAACTCAAGCATCCCACATTTTAGGGCTTACCCAAGATATTGCTGTTTATTTAAAAAACCAAGGAATTTCTTACCAAAGTTTTTATGAAGGACTTCTTTCATCAGGTCCAGAGACTGTATTTGGCCAACAAGTAGTGCGTACAAATAGAAGTTTAGATAGAGCTTTAAGCGGTGGGGATTGGGGAGAAGTAGATCAGAAATATGGGAATCTAGTTTGGCCTCTTGAAGAAAAATCTTTTTTAGATATTGCAACAGGAGATCTTAATCTTTTTTACAAGCAAGTTGAAGAGATGATTAATAGAAGATTTATTTCTATTCCTAATGATGTTATTCAAAGACAGAAGAGAAGACTCATAACGCCTGATGACTTTGGGGGAAATGTGCCAGAATATGCAAAGAAGATAGCTTGGTTTGGAAGAAAATTTGGTTCTCTTAAGAATCTTGAAGAGAAGGTTGGACAGATTTAGGAAATTTTACAGATGTCTATTGAACAAAAAAGAATTAAAGACATTGAATCTGAATTAGAATTTTTACTTGACAGAGGACTAAGTGCAGGGCATATGGATTTAACTAAAGAACATTCTAGAAGGGTGGACAGTTTATCTAAAGAGTACAAACAATTGACGGGGAATTACTACCAAAGGTGGAAAGTTAGAATTGAAGAATAGGATAAAGAAAATTACTTCTTGTTTAGTACGCCTTCATAGTCTCTAATGAGGTTTCTGGTTCTTGAAAGGTAAAAGTAAATATTGAAAATGGTTAAAGCATAAACCATTACAAAGACAATTAATTCAAAACCAAAATAAAATAAAATCGCCGGTAGCATAAAGGCTAGGAATATTCTTTCAAATCCTCCGAAATTTTCACACCATCTTTTTATTTTGAATATCTTGTTTAGACTAACCATTACTTTGTTTCCTGGCTGAAAGAATTCAGGAAAAATAGTCGTAACACTTGAATTTGGGTTGTAGTAGTATACTTTGCTTATTATCATCAAATGAAAAGATTTTAACGTAAGAGCGAATAATGCTCCATAAATTAAAAGCGTGTGATTAGTCCACATACCAAAAGAAAAAATAAAGATTAGGAGGATGAAAGTGTACGCTCTGTCAGCAATACTATCTAAAAAAGCCCCATACTTTGATTTTTTATCTAAACCTCTAGCAATGTTTCCATCTAAATCATCAGTGAATGCCATAAAATAGACACCTATTGCAGCAAGAAGATAAAATAGTCTGTATTGCATAATTGGGGCTAGGAATAACAAGAAGGTGATTAAAGGAAATAATAAAAATAGTCTAATAGAAGTTACCTGATTTGGAGAAATGTTCAAATTGTGTTTTTTTATAAAGTAAGCTATTCTTACTGTAAGATGGTTTACAGTTAAAATTGCTAAGAGTTCTTCTTTTGGATGTAATGTCTTTTTTTTGAAATCTTCAAACTCTTTTTCTTTTTTCTTCATTATAGTATTTTTCAAAGAATCTATTTAAATTTTTCTGGAGACCCACATCAAGCATAATAGGTGAATTGCTTTACTTAAGATAACCCCGAAGATAACTCCTAACACTGCAGAGGTGGGCCCATAATTTAGCATTAGTTTAACAAACAAGAAAGGCAACACTACTGAAATAACAAGTATAAAGAAAACTATTTTTCTTATCTTTTCTAAACTTCCTTTAGAGATGATGTAACTAGTATAAAGTTCTATTAATGGAAACAAAATAGCCAAAGGCGCTAGTAGTCTAAGCATGTTGATCGAAGACGAGTAGTTTGCTCCAAAGATTGTTTTTACTAGAGGTGTTGCAAAAATGAGGATAAAGGAGAATAGGGCGAATGAAATGAAAAATGTCACTCTTATTGATTTTTCAAAGGCTCTCTTAAGTTCATCTCCTTTTGCTCTGAGAAATATAGGAAAAAATACATCTGAAAAGACTATTAAAAATGCGGAGGCGTTAACCAAACTAAATGCGGCAGAGTAGTAACCTACAAATTCGGGAGAAACAAATGGGCCAAGGATAATTTTATCAATATTACCAAGCAGTAGAATTGAAGAGGTAATCAATGCTATCTTGAAAATATAACTCCTTATTTCTTTTGTGTCTCTGCTGTTTAACTTAGAAGATTTTATATTTTTTAGTTTTAGATTTTTAAGTGAAAGGTAGTACAACAATAGTAAAGAAAGAATAGAAATAACTAATAAGGAGACAAAAATGGCAAGAACATTTGAAGAACTTGTGGGGCCAAATTTTCTGAGATAAACAATTATCAAGGGGATGGCAATAATTCTTGAAGATTGTAAGAAAATTTCTTTTATTAAAGGGTTTCTAAAATTGTTATTTGATTGGGAAAGAGCCAGGTAAAAACTTTGGAGGCTTGTGAAGATCATGTAAAGTGAACCTGCAATTAAAACGAGAAATATTGGTTGCTTGTAATAATTCTCAGAGATTGCTCTTGCTAAAACGATTAAGATTATTGCAGAAGCCAAAGCCAGGAGTAACTTAATTTTAAACAAATAACTGATGTATGCCTTTGCTTTCCCCTTGTTTTTATTTAGATTTTTTGCTGAGAAAAAAATGAGGGCTTGGTTCACTCCTAAGTCAGAAAAGACGTAGAAAAACATTACTGTAGACAATGCTAGACTGTATAACCCAAAAGTTTCAGGAAGAATAATCCTCGCTAAAATCACTGTAAAGATAAGAGCTCCGAATTTTCCAGTGAGATTGGTGGAAAACTGGTATGTACTGTTTTTTATTGCTAATCCAGTATTTCCTGAGAAGTCTCTGTTTATTATTCTTCTAAAGATATTCTTCATATCAGACTCACCTTTTCGGAGAAAGTTCATAATAAGGCTAGTTTTTCTTCGTTTTTATTCTTTGTGAAGTCTTGTCTTTGTTTAAAAGACTCTTCAGATAAACTTTCAGTAATTTCCTGTGGAAAGGAATAATTGCTTTGGGAATTTTGTTGAAAAAGTTAATGTCATCTGCTTGTTCAATAGCCCTTGGTTTTTCTTTTTTAGAAATTTTGCATTTAAAAACTAACGAAACACTGTGTCTAAAACCATCATGAGGATATTCTGCATAGCCTAAAAATTTTTGTACAGTTACATTTATTCCCAATTCATTTTTTGCTACTCGCTTAATAGCTTGGTTTATTGTTTCTTGAAAGAATACGCCTCCTCCGGGAAAATGCCATAAACCATTAAATGGTTCTATTGATCTTTTAGTGAGAAGAATTCCTTTTTTGTTAACAATTATTATTTCGACACACAAACGAGGTACTCTTGTATAAATGGACTTAAACTCCTTTTCAGTCAATCTTTTTTTCATCTTATTATTCCTCGATTCTTCTTATAATCTCTGTGAATGCCGGCCTCGTAATCAAAATTCCTGCAGTTATCCCTATTATTGTTGTGAATGCAAAACCTTGAAGCATTCCAATCCCCGCCCAAAATAAAGGTATCATTGCAGCAAAAATAGTGAAAAAGGCTCCAATTATTATGAAAAAGGCTCTTTTGATTCTCTGTTTTAAAGTTGAAGATTCTTCAGAAACAGATTCTGCTATGATTACAATTTGGTCATTAACTCCAGTACCGATTCCCGCAATAATTCCTGCAATACTTGGAGCATCTAAGTTCCATGCAAGTAAAGAGGCAATTCCTAAGGTGATTACTGCTTCAGAGAACATTGTTAAGATAACTGCTAGGGTTGTTTTAATTTTTCTATATCTTATAAAAATAAAAAGAGAAACTATCGAGAAAACGACAAGGCCAAGAATTATTATATTTTTTGTAAAATCTTTTCCTAAAACAGGGGAGGAAGAATCTAATTTTACAATCTCTAATTTGTAAGGAAGACTGCCAGTTATAAGAACAGTCTGAAGTTTTTTCATAGAGTTACGCGCATCATCATCTGCCTCTTGTTGTGTTTCTCCTTTTCCAGAACCAGAAATCTGAATCTGAGTTGTATCTGAACCTTTTAGACCAACCCCTATTGACAAAGACTCAACAAGTTTGTCATCCACGTACAAGTCTAATTTTTTTGATAGAGACTGAGAATCTGTAGGATCAAGTGTTAAATTTTGTGTTATTCTTGCTTGCCTCTGTGCTGCTTCTTGACTAAGAGATACTGAGAATTTAAATTTAGAGACATATGCTCCCGAAGAATCTTGTCCGAGAGATTCAATTCCCGCACAAGTTGCATCGCCTCTGCAAACAAAAGTGATATCTTTTTCTCCTTTGACAAAAGAGGTTTCATTCCCTATTTTTGCTTCGAATTTCCCTTGTTGGCCCACTACTTCTTTTAAGTCATCTCGAGTCATTCCTGCAACTTCTACCATTAAGAATTTATTCCCTTCCAAATCAGAAACACCTCTAACAGAGACATCACTTATTCCAAAAGCGTTAAGCCTGCTCGAAGTTACTGAAACTAAATCATTCATGTCATTTTGAGAGAGTGTTGTATTAATCGGCTTAAGAACGGCACGAGCTCCACCACCCAAGTCAAGTCCGGTTTTTAGATTAGTTTTTGGAACATTAGAAACAACAATGTTTGGTGTTTGATTTGCCAAAACAAGAAAATTGCCTTGGTTTGTTTGAAATTCAATTTTTGTATAATCTTGGAAGTCTATTAAATTTATTTGAGCAATGTAGTCTTCAACATTTGTCACCGTATTCTTATTAACTGACGTGATGATCATTCCTTTTCGTAGTCCATCAGTAAAGTATACCGAATCTGAACTTATTGAAGTTATTATCGCTCCTTTGTGAAATGAAAAAAAGATTATTAGTATGAGAGCAATCACTGTCAAAATCATGATGATCACTTTTGTTGTTCTTGATTTTGAAAAAGTTAAAGTGAAAGGAATTGAGAGTACTAACGCCCCAACGAGAAAGTTGGAAGCCAAAGAAATGTTAAGGATTGAAACTAATGAAAGCGCGAGTACGAAGGTCAAAACCCAAACTCTCCAAGATATTTTCATTTTATTCCCTTCCTGTCACAATACCACTTGATTATACTTGCATTTGTAAGCCATGTGTTAATAATGTCCGCTACTAAACCTAATGCAAGAATGAAGAATATTTGTCTAAAGGAGTCTGGTAAGCCCGTTACAATAAAAAATGCGGGAAGAACTGCTGCTAAAGCAGTTACATTCATGAATATCCCTGTTTTGAATGCTCCATAAATTCTTTCATTTATTGTTCCTTCTTGTTTCTTTAATGCTCTTGTCGTAAGAAGAATGTCTGTGTCTACCGAGTAACCTATTAACATTAAGAATGCTGCAATTCCTGCTGCTGAAAGTTTTATTCCTAAATAGTCGATTAAGGCTAAAGGCATGACTATGTCAGAGAATGCTGCAAAGATCACAGCCATACTTGGAACAAATGACCTAAAAAGAATGAAGATAACTATAGACATTAATACAAAAGAAATAAACAAAGAGGTAATTAACTGACGATAGAAACTTTCACCTAAAGCAGAATCCGAAAATTCTATGCTGGAGTTTTGTTGTGTGAGCTTTATTCCAAGTATTTCTTCTATAGAGGCAGTAATCTTTTCCGACCCTTCTTGGCTTTCAATTACAAATGTAGAGCTCTTACCTGAAGTAGACTCTGTGAGCCTTCTGAAAGAGATGTCGTCATACTGGGCCATTAAACTACTCTCCAAAGATTGAATTTCAGTGTCTGAAAAATTTCCGAAAACAGTTATAGTTGTTCCCCCTGAAAGACTTACATCTTTGATAATGAACTCTCCAGTTTGAGAATAGAAATAGAATAAGTAACCTACAGAGAAAAGCATGAGAATCACTGGAATCAAGAACAATTTTCCATAATGTTTGTCGTAATTGAAGTTAAATTTCTTTTTTGCTTCAGGATGTTTTTTTAAAACTGCGTTTGTATGCTGTTCTCCTTTGTTTTCTATTTTTTCGTCCATTTTTGAAAATGCGCCGGCCGGGAGTCGAACCCGGGCCATCTGCTTTCTTTGCACTCAATCCTTAAGGTTTTATGCCTGGAAGGCAGATATACTAGCCATTATACTACCAGCGCCTAAATTAAAGTAACTTTGATGTTTTTTTAAATGTTTTGAGTTTGCAGGTTTTATCAAATTGAAAAATTTGATGATATCTTCTTTTCTGTAAATAGAAATTTTATTAGTCCCAATAGATGTATTAAATCCTAAATGGATTAAGGTATCTTTTACTTCGTTTAAAAATCGTTTATCTGCGCTACTTATCTCTATAACAGGGTCTTTTTTTCTTCTAATATAAAAACTTCCATCAGTGTCAAATAACCCCCTAAGATAAGAAATTAGCCATATTCTGTTTGTAAAAACTTGTTTTGGGATGGCTAATTTTCCTTTTTTCTTTCCATTTGGAAGGTTATAGTTAGAAGTAAGTATTTTAAAAATATCAGTAGAATAAGTCTTTAATCTGATTTTCCCAGGTTGAATAATGAGATTAAAATGAGTTTTAAATTTTTTTTCAAACATATTTTTTAGATAAAGAGCATAATTTTTTTCATAGGAACTTAAAACCACACTAATTTCATATTTAATATCAGATATGTATCCATCACCATTGAGAACTCCTAGAATTTCTGCAAGGTGACTGTCCATTATTGGATTTTTTATCTCTTTTTTTATGAATTTGTTTTTGTTGAACTGTTTATAGTTAGATATGTTAAATTTTGCTATTTTTTTCAGGTTTAAGAAGATGTCTTGGGGGATGTCATATTTTCCAGAGAGGTAGTTAAAAAACATTGACTTACTAATGTTAAACTGAGGGTAAACTTTGTTCCATGGACCATTTAGATTTTTCTTAGCTTCTTTGAATAGTCTAATTCTGTCTTCTTTAGTAAGTTTTACGAAGATAGGCATGTTCTGGTTAAGAAAATTAAAGTTATAAACTTTGCTATTTGGTACTACCGCTGGACTAAAAAATAAGCTCTTTTAAAGGCTTTTGATTCTGAAGAAGTAACGTAGTAAAGATTTATTAAATTTGGTGTACCTTCTGTCTCATGAACAAGAATGTAAAGTTTTTTCTCTTAGAACTTTTGGTCTTAGGGGTTATGGGCGCGATAACGCTGATAGAGATACCCAATTTTGGTATATTTGAAAAGTCATTTACTTATATAAAGACTCCAGCATCATGGTTTGTTGGATTAAGTCTAGCATATGCTTTCTCAAACCTTTTTCAAAAAGGAATGTTCTCTATTTTTTCAAGAAAGGCTAAAGAAGAGGGGAAAGAAAAGGGTGATTTTTTTGAAGGGTTTTTTGTTACCCTGCTCATAACTTCTTTGATAACACCTTACATAAAAGATGCCGCAATTTTCTTTTTTAGCGATTTTTTCATCTACTTTCATGTGATACTCTTGCAATCAGTAATTATCCTTTACCTACTTTTCAAGTTAAAAAATAACTACGAAATTTCAGGAAAGTATTTTGTAACGAATGAGTTGATTGTTTTATTTTATACAACAGTGATTCTTTACTTTGTTGTTTAATTCTAACAAATTGTTAAGAGAATAAAGAATTTTTATTTGGTTTTAAGAGCTTACGTTAATTGTTTCTTCCTTTTTTAAGAAATTGTTATAAAAAACAATCAAAACCCATATTGCTAAGATTATTACGAGGTAAGTAGTTCCAAATATGCTCAGGATGGCATTTCCAAAGAAGTAAAGAACAACTGCCCAAAAAGTGTTCCAAAAGATAACAGAAATTACCGAGAAGTATATGAATTTTTTGAAGGGGATTTTTAGCAATCCTGAAGATACTGCCACAAGCGAGGCAATATTTGTTTCGGCGTAACTGAAGAAAATGGTACTAAAAACATTCTTATCAAGGAGCTTTCGATATCTTTCAACTTTTTTTTCAAAACCTAATTTTTTAATGACAGTTTCTACCCCATAATAACCGAAGAGGTAATCAAGGGAATATGCTAACAAATAAGCAAGTGATATAACTGAAAGAAGCAAAATCATTTTGGGAATATTTCCTTCTGCAGACATTATACTCAAAAAAATAACAATACCTCCTGGAGAATATTGACCTAAGATCAGCCCCCCTTCAACTAATGCTATTAAAAATATTAAAAAGATGTTTTGGGTATTCATGAAATTTAAGATTAAATCCATGAACTTGTCTTGAGTTGGCAATGAAATAAATTTTTGAAAATGGAATAAAAAGTAGTATAGGACTAAAAATACCAGAGGTATTGAAGCTTCTCTTACAAATTTTTTTATTTTTGTTTTGTACATTTTGGGGGATTAATTAACTTTTACCTCATGCCCGAGACAGGATTTGAACCTGCGACCTAAAGGTTAGGAACCTTTCGCTCTATCCAGGCTGAGCTACCCGGGCGTCTTCCGTAATAGGAAATTAATGTTGTATGCGGGAAGAAGGATTTGAACCTTCGCAGGCACTAAGCCAATGCGTCCTTAGCGCATCCCATTTGACCACTCTGGCATTCCCGCTTACTTTAAACAGAAGCGAAGATATTTTAAAGGTTATTATTTAGTAAAGAAGATGATTCATTTTTTTGAAAAATTAGAAGACCTAAAAAAGAGCCTTTCTTCTGCTAAAATACAAAGGGACATTGACTCATTACTAAAATTAGAACTGCCTTTTTTTGATTATCAGGACAAAGTTTCGGTATTGTATTTTCCTCTTTATCGTGAAACTGAAGATAAATGTCTTATAGTCATTTCAAAGAAGAACGTTTTCGTTTATGCTCCTAAGGGATTTAACAACCACAGTAAAAATTACAAAACTTCTTCAATGAAACCTAATGGAGAGAGTACACTTATGACTTTTCTTATGCTAAAACACGTCCTTAAAAATTACTCGGAGCAATTTCAAAACATAAGAGACAGAATGAACGAGCTAGAATCAGATCCAGTTCTTGACCTAGTTGAAGATTCGGGGAGAGCGCTAAGAAGACTAACAGACAAAATGGAAAGTTTTGTTGAACTAATCATTGTTCTAAAACAAAGAGATATCAAACAATTCGATACTGAACTTGTTAATTTTGATTATGATGTTTTAAGTACAGAAGCAAGATATTGGCTTGAAAGATGTAGAAGTCACATATACAGAATAGCATCTCTGAGAACAAAGTCTGAGATGAAATCTAACAGAGAACTAAATGATACTATGGGCAGACTTACAGTAATAATGACCATCCTTACCATTGTTAGTATTGTGGTTTCTGTTCCGGGAACTATTGGGGCAATATTTGGAATCCCTGCTCTTTCAGACACTTATTTTAAGTCACACAACACGCTATTAGTTACAGTATTGATAATCTCGACATTAATGTCCATCTTTTTCGGATTGATTTACTGGAAGTCTTTAGGTCTTAAGTATAAAAGATAGGCATTCTCGAGAGAAGAATTCAGAACAAAATCTTTATAAACCTCTTCTTTCTGTGATTTTAGAAGACGGCCATAGTAGGTTGGAAACACCTGTTCCCTTTCCGAACACAGAAGTTAAGCTTCCTACGCCGCTTGTGTTAGTGTCCGAAAAGACGCGAAGCAATGGTGCTGTCTTTCATTTTTATTTTTCTTGAATAAGATGAATGAAAATTTCATGTTTGCTTTCATTTTCTTTTTGGTAATTTAAGAACGTTTCAAAACTTCTTTTTCGTACTATTTTTATAAACAGAATAAAGAATTAACTTTTCTTGAACTTGCTTACTAACTCTATGTAGTCTTCTTGTCCGAGGAACATTGCTCTGCAGCAGTATCTTTCAAGGCCAAGTTCATCGAGAATTTTTTTTGGCTTTTCGCCAGCAGCTACACGTTTTTTGTATTCTTCCCACAAATGACCAACAGGTTTTCCGCAGGAGAAGCATCGAACAGGGATTATCATAATACTAATCTTGATTTATGGTTTTTAAAGCTTTTTACAGTTAGATTTAAATACACTTTGTAGCTAAAGAACTCAAGGTGATGAGGGAAGCTCAGATCCTTGATTTTTCTGAGATAACAAATGACCAAGCTTCCAGATTGAAGCCAGTTGATGCTTTGCGTTATGAATGAGAATAAAGTAACAAATTCGATTTGTTATTGACTTAAAATAAAAATAAACACAAATCTTTAAAAAGTTTAAAATTTTGAAGTGATAATAAAAGAGAAAATGTCAATGCAAAAGAAGTGTATTTATTGTAAAACTGATATCCCTATAGAAAGTGTGATTGATTTCTGCGCAAGATGCGGGAGAGGTGTTTGGGGAGAGAAGATGTTTAATACTATTCTAAAGAATATGGAAGATGCAAGTGCAAAGGGAGACCTTGTTTCCACGAACACAATAGGCATTTCACTTGATAAATAACAGCGATTTCTAGCCTAAAGATAGGTTTTTAAATAGAATAAATCTGAAGATTATATGGCTAAAAAGAAAAAAATAAAGACCAGAGGAAAACTGCAATTGAGTAGATATTTTCAAGAGTTTAAAGAGGGAGATTCTGTGGCAGTTGTTGAAGAACAAGCAGTTCAGTCTAGTTTTCCGGGGAGAATTCAAGGAAGAACGGGAATTATAGCCGGCAAACGAGGAAGGTCTTATATAGTAAAAATAAAAGAAATAAATAAGGAAAAACAATTTATAATCGAACCAGTTCATCTTAAAAAAATAATGATAATGGGGAAAAAGGTAGCACAATGATAAAAAATATGACTCCACTAAGTATGGCAGAAGCAACAGAATACCTTGGAGAAGAAAAAGAAAGTGAGGCAGAGCTTAAAAAGTTCATAAAGAGATTTGTGAAATTGGATGATAAAGACGCAAAAAAAATGAAAGTAAAACTTGAATCTTTAAACTTAATAAAAGTAAAACTTGAACATATTGCCAAAGTTATTGATTTTTTACCTGAAGATGCTGAGAATTTGAACAAAATATTCACTGATGTTAGTTTAGACGAAGATGAATCAAAAAAAATACTTGACGTTGTCAAAGAATTCAAATAAAGAAAATGGAAAAAGAAGAATACGCAATAGTCTTAGAATATCTGCCAAATGGCTATCCTTTGGAGAGAAAGATGATGCCTATGGCTCAAGCAATTGGAGAATTAAATTTGACACTGCTTGAACTTGTACCTAGAAGGGGGATTTCTTTGGAAATAGGGGAGAGAGTTTACATAGGCGACGGCAAGAGAGATAAGGTATACTACATTTTGGGAAGATTACCAAGGGAAAAATTGACGGAGTCAGCAAAAAGTTCATTGCATGAGTTCATCAAAAAGGTAGTTAAGGAAAGAGAAGTTAAATTTTTGGAGTTTTTTAACAAGTCAGAAGCAATAAATAAGAGAATGCATCAAATTGAGCTTCTTCCAGGTTTAGGAAAAAAACATATGCAAGAGATTCTTAAACAAAGAAAAGAAAAGCCATTTGAAAGTTTTGATGATATGAAAAAAAGAATTCAAAACTTACCCGATCCAGAAAAGGCAATTGAAAAAAGAATAATCAAAGAGTTAACATCTGTGGAAAGACACAACTTATTTGTAAATTAAAAAATGGAAAAACAAACATCACAACCAGAAACGAAGGTGCCTCATCAAAAGCCAGAGATATCAGAGTACATGGCTAATAAGATGAGAGAAGAGAAGAAATACGGAGAGAAAATGGTAAGATTGATGTCTGAAGACATAGAAGGAGCTATGAAAGTTTATCCTGCGCTGACTAAAATCAACGGTGTTTCATGGAGTTTAGCTAACGCCACATGCCATGTGTTAAAAATAGACAAAAATAGAAAGATTGGTTCTTTGACGGAAGAAGAAATAAAGATGGTTACAGAATTCATAAAAAATCCAAAAATTCCTGAATTTCTTTTTAATAGAAACAGGGACTTTGAAACTGGAAAAAATCTTCACTTGACTGGAACCGGATTGGAGTTACAAACAGAATTCGATATTAAAAGATTAAAGAAAATAAAGAGCTACAGAGGAATAAGGCACGCTGCAAATCTTCCTGTAAGAGGGCAAAGAACAAAGAGCCACTTCAGAAAAAATAAAACGAAGAGTATGGGAATAAAGAAGCGTGGAAAGACTGAAGATAAAGTTGAGAATAAAGCTGAAAATTTTAAAACTACTACAAATAAAAAAT
>ERZ1292629.43-Hain-H43-01um-R1-43-length-119411-cov-7_pt1 | contig 15456 bp, 18 predicted proteins | sample MGYA00564399_ERZ1292629 | MGnify/ENA primary metagenome ERZ1292629 (study PRJEB36523, sample SAMEA6512636) | groundwater metagenome | collected 2019-01-08 | study: AquaDiva: Metagenomics assemblies of 32 groundwater samples
TCGAGGCGGAGCTTATGGCTAAAAGCCCTGCACTTTAGTGCGCAGATTATGTTACATTGAATTATAGACCCAGCATTTCTTTGACTTCTTCTGTTGGCCGCCATATCGGATCAAAGGTCAAATCTATATCGACTTTTTTGATGCCTTTTATTGAAGAAACCTCTTTCCTTACGCTTTCAAGCAACCAAGGTCCATATGGGCAGCCTGGAAAGGTAAATGTCATCTTTATGTTTATTATAGGACCTTTAATTTCTATATTATAAATCAAGCCAAGAGTCCATATGTCAAGATCAAGTTCAGGATCCTTTACTTGCCTGAGCTTGTCAATGACCTGTTCTTTTGTTGCCATATTCTTCTGCTTTTTTAAATATATAAAAATCTATCTTATTAATTATTCATAACATTCTATCTTAATTTTTTCTTTATTTACTCCTAGAGACTGAAGCACCTTTGAAATATCAAGAACCATTAAAGGAGGGCCGCACAGATAGAATATTTTATTATTAAGGTCTTTTATTAACGAGTTTAACATTTCCTGATTAATGCGGCCCTTTAACCCATCCCAATCATTGTCTTGCGTCAACGTGATATAATACTCAAAATCTTTTGACTCATGTTTTATTTTTTTTAATTCTTCATAAAGAATTATGTCCTGATTAGTCTTGCAACTGTATATTAACGCAATTTTGTTTTTAAGTTTTTTGTCTTTGATGTATCTTGCTATAGAAAGGAAAGGAGCGATTCCGGTGCCGGCCCCGATTAAAACGAGATCTTCTTTTATATGATCATCGAAGATAAAGAAACCATTTGGCGTAGTTATTTCTATCACATCGTTTTCTTTTAAATTGTAAAGATAATTCGAAACCAAGCCATAAGGCTTCTTATCAAAAATAAGCTCGATGTAGTTTTTATTAAGAGGAGAAGAACTTATTGAATAGGCGCGCTTTACATTAACTAATGAATTGTCCTTAATGGTTTCATAATTAACCATAATGAACTGGCCCGGCTTAAAATCAAGTTCCAGTTCTGGCTTTATCTTCAGGACCTTTACATTATCTGCGTTAGGCTCATTTTTTATTACTATAGCTTTCATACCAAAAACTGTTTGGGAATGTTTTATTAATGTTTCGGCGAGCTTATATTTTGTCAATGTCATACCTCGAATTTCTTTATCGAGGTAAAATAGTTTTGGGATAACACAGACTTTTTTTGGCAAAGACTCAGGCACTTTGGAAAGGCTTTTATATTAGCTTTCAGTCTTTATATACAATGAAAAAAATCATATTCGGCGGAAAAACAACTTCCATTAATAAAAATAAAGAAGACGACCCTAGAATTGGATTTAGGGGAGAGATGTATGATTATATTCTAATACTTATTACAATATTGTTTGTTTTCGGCTTTTTCTTACTGCAGTCTGCTTGATCAAGAAATAAGAACTTTTCTAACCCCATAGACTTCCTTTAGCCTTTCTAGTAATTTAGAAAGATTTTCTAAGCTGTTGGGCTTAAGCTCGAACCTGCATTCAGCCATATTTTTATTCACTATGCTCGCGTTTGCCTTTTCTACATTAATCCCGCAGTTAGAGAATGTCTTCATTAGATCTGCCAATAACCCGAGGCGGTCATCGGCAAGAATTTCTAATATAATCGAGGATTCAAAATTCTTTTTCCATGTTGCCTGAGCCTTTTTCCCCTTTTTTGTTTTATAAACAGCACAGTCTATTTTGTGTATATTTGCAGTATTATTCTCAGAAACTATAGCTATTATCTTGTCATTGGGTATCGGGTTGCAGCAATGCGCAAATTTTATGACTACATTTTTTCTGTCTTGGACTTCAATTACAGATTTATATTTTGAAAGTTTTTCATATTTATTCTTGAAACTTTGCACTGGTATTTTTTCTGTACTTCTTATTGAATGCTTTATTTTCTGCATTGCTTTGCTAGTCTTGACAAATTTTAGCCAGTCCCTGCTTGGCTTATGGTTTTTCTGGGTTATAATCTCAATCACATCACCGTTTTTTAGCTCATGGTTTAAAGGGACAAAGCTTCCGTTTACTTTGGCGCCAATACAATGATCACCAATATCAGAATGAAGCTGATAAGCAAAGTCTACTGGGGTGGATTTAGATGGAACTTCTATTACCTTTCCTTTTGGAGTGAATACAAATATTTCTTCCCCAAATAATTCAATCCTCAAAGTTTCTAACATCTCAGAGCCCCTGTTCTCATTAGTCACTATTTCCTTTAACCACTCTAATCTTTTGTCAAACTTTTCATCAGACTCCATTCCCTTGTATTGCCAATGTGCTGCAATTCCAGATTCAGCTAACTTATGCATTTCCTCAGTCCTTATTTGGACTTCAAATACAAAACCATGACTCGTTATAACATTAGTATGAATGCTTTGATACATATTTGATTTTGGAACTGCGATAAAATCCCTTACACCATTTTCCATCGGAGTCCATAAATTATGGACCAAGCCGAGAACCTCATAACATTCCCTTACAGTATTTGTAATAACTCTTAATGCTATAAGGTCATTTATGCTCTCTATATCTATATTTCTTTCATGAATTTTTCTATAAATACTATAAATGTTTTTTAATCTATATTGGATTTTTGCATCAATCTTGTTATTTTTCAAGGCTCTTTCAATCTCTTCCTTTATCTCAAGCAAGACTTTCTCACGGTGCTTTTTTGTGGTTACAGTGCCCCGCAATATTTTTGAGTATTCCTTTGGATTGAGAAACTTGAAGCTTAAATCTTCTAATTCTGATTTTATTAAGTTGATTCCCAGTCTATAGGCAAGAGGAGCATAAATTTCTTGGGTTTCTTTTGCAATTCTAATCTGATCTGATTTTGGCAAGTATTCTAATGTGCGCATATTATGGAGACGGTCAGCTAGCTTGATTATTACAACTCTGAAATCTCTGGAAGTAGCGAGAAGCATCTTTCTTAGGTTTTCGGCAGTACTTTCTTCCCTGTCTGAATAATTAATCTTTGAAATATTTGTCACACCGTCTACTAGAGATGCTATTTTCCTTCCAAATTCCTTCTCAAGTTGCAAATAGGTTATTTTTGTGTCTTCTAGAATATCATGGAGAATCCCTGCAGCTATAGTTTCCTCATCCATATTAAGCTTTATTAAAATAAAAGCAACATTCAATGGATGCTTAATATAAGGCTCTTTTGAAAGCCTTTTTTGGTTGTGATGGGCTTGTTCTGCAAACAAATAAGCCTTCTTTATCAAAGATAGATTAATAGGTATTTTGCTTTTCTTTATTTCGCTGATTAATTTCTGGATATTCATATAAAATTAGGAGTGCAAATTTTTTATAACCTTTTCTATATGCTCATGAAAAAAGACTCTTTGATTTTTCGCCTCGCATTTTTAATATACTTATCTGTTTTTTGATAGACTATGGCAAAATTATCTGATTCAAGCTCTTCCTTGTTTATATCCTCAATGAATGTAATGAAAGTGGCTATTGGAGAGACTTTTAGGAATAATGTGGAAAGCTTAAACCACGAGGAGCTGTTCTTTGCGTGGTTGATTTCATGGAGCAACACTGCTTCAAGCTCTTTATTTGAAAGTAAATTTATCAAGCCAGTCGAGATAAATATTGAAGACTTAATATAAGCGAATGCCAAAGGCCTGATATCATTCAGCACAAATAGGCTTGGCTTCCTTATGCTTATTTCATTTGAAACATCTGAAACAAAATTGCTAATACTTTTATTAGTGTTTAATCTTGTCCTGCTTGTTATCCTTCTTAAGAACAATAAAGGCATAACTATTATTCCAGCAAGGAATGCTATTAATGCGGATAGAATCACCATGATTAATATTGCCCTGGTTTTGTCGCAATGAGAAAATAAGGCATTGCAGCCGTTAAAGAAAAGATAATATGCGAAAGGAAATACAAGAAAGAAGATGTGGGAATAGATTAGATATTGCTTTGCTCTAAGAGAAAGGTTTTTTCTGTTTAAAAGGAACAGGCTGATTAAAGAAAGGAGTATTGAAACTGAAATTATAAAAACATTTACTTGATTATGGAAAAATATCTTGCTGCACTCAATGCAGAGTTCCATTATTTACCACCCTTAGAGAAACGCTCATCAAAATACGAAACAGCTGTCCTCCCAAATTTCTCTATCAGCTTGTTAACTGTTGTTTCAATTATAGACTTCTCGAATTCTTCCTTATTCTTCTTTGGGAAATAAACATACCTTGTGCCGCCTCTTGCTGTTTCAGGGCTTCTGTCTACGATATTTTTTTCATAGAGCCTGTCAAGTATTACGGCTATTGAGCTTAGTGCCACTTTTCTTTTCCTTGAAAGTATTTTATATATCTGCCTTACTCTAAGTTTCTTATCAGGCCAGATTATCTTTAACACATCTTGCTTCAATGGACTTAGATTCAATTCAGGCATTATCCGTTTCATAAAAATCAATAAATTAAGATATTATATATATTTTACTGTTTTTGTAAAGCTTAAATTCAACATAGGAAATGCCTTTTCTATATGGAAAATTCATGCATAGCAAGTTTTAAAAATAAACAATTCGACCAATCTCCTGTTTGAGGGCTAATATTGCTCCCGTAGTGTAGTCCGGCCAATCATGCGAGGCTTTCGACCTTGCGACCCGGGTTCAAATCCCGGCGGGAGCAGCTTTTTCAATATATATTTTGTAGTATATAGATGGATTACAACTATAAACATTAGTTACTCAAATTAGGCATATAAGTAGTCTTTTCTTCAGATAGCACTGTAATGTAATCAAATCTCTCTATAATTTTTGGAAAAACTTTTTCAAATTCGTCTAAAATAGATAACATATGTCTCAGAGATTTAACATGGAATTCAACTTCTAAGGTTTCACCACCAATAGTCTTGTCTATTTGATAAATATTGGAATGAGATTTGCAAAATTGAATTATTGATGATAGCTTATCATAAGAAGACAGTCTTATTTCAGCTTTATAGAATTCGTAGCCTAATTTTGAAACATCAATCATTGCTCTATATCCTTGAATGATACCTCTTTTTTCTAATTGTTTTATCCTGTAACTCAAAGCTTCTGGATATAATTTTACATCTTTTGAAATTTCTACGAGCGGTATACGGGCTTTTTTAGATAAAATTGTAAGAATTTTTAGATCAGTTTCATCAAAGTCAGCTTTTTCTTTTCCACCCAACATTCTAATTGGAGATTCTTCTTGTTTATCTAATAAGTATGATTTTGCGAAATGATATATTGGAGAATAAATTACAATTTTGTAATCATGTATATTTTCTAGATTCTTCTTAAGAATCTCTTCCCAAATTGTGTGATACTCATAAATGTCTTTCACAGCAATTCCCAAGGCAATATCCCATTTTCCAGCGAGACTTACTACTGCCCAAATATTTTTGTGCTCTTTAAGATAATCAATAATATTATCTTTCTTTGTAGGCGTAAGGTTTCTGAATTTTAAGTAAACTCTAAAAACTGTATAGCCTAATCTTGAAGTATCAATCATTGTAAAATAACCTTTAATGAAACCCTCTTTTTCAAGCCTTTCAACTCTATATTTCACAACCTGCTTAGATAGTTGTAATTTCTTAGCTAATTTAGAATAGGTATCTCTTCCATTAATGTCTAATAGGTACAAAAGCTGCTTATCTTTTCTATCTAAATCTAAATTATTTTTTCTTTTCATAGTTTAACTTAATATGTTCTTAGTATATAATATTTTTGTTTTGACAAAATTATCGACATTAACATTTAATTATATCTAATACTACTAATAAGTTATGACAAATAACAATTTAATATACTTAGTAAATGCTGGGAATGACCCTAGTATGTCTGCTATGTCTAATGATTATAGCTTTCCTGCTTTAGGAATACTAGCATTGGGAACATGGTTAAAAGATAGATTACCGGATTTAGAAGTGTTATGTAGAGATGGTGCTGTTAGACCTAATGAATCTATAAGACAAGAAATTCTAAGAACTAAACCTATGCTAGTTGGAGTAAGCTCTTTGTGCACTTCATATCAGAATAGCTTAGATATAGCTGCTGCAGCAAAAGAAGCTGGTTCAAAAGTCGTATTCGGTAATGACCAGGCATCTCAAACCTCTAGATTAATATTGGAAAATAGGTCCAATGTTGATTATGTTATTGGAGCTGAATACGGTGAATTAGATTTAGAACTATTAGTTAGGCATCTAAGAGGAGAGAAGATAGACATAAGGGATATTCCTACTTTGACTTTTAGACAAGATCGAGCTGTTGCCGGATTTGATTTTCATAATCCAGCCCATAAAAGAAGACTTTCTATCAAACATCCCGCCTCACGATATAGAGAATTATGGCAATTCTTGGAGCTAGGGGTAGATGAAGTTGATAGAACTAGAGCATTAGATATGTTTCCTATAGTAGACAGGACTCTTTATCCTGCAGATCATTGGCAAATATATCTAAAAAATTATATGCAAAGATTTGCGAGACTTCATAGAAATGAAGTTACTGGCGTAACTACAATGAATAGAGCTCGAGGATGTAATAGACAGGGAAGTGCTCAATGTAAACATTGCGATATGTTGCTAGACATTTCAATGTCATCTCCTGAAATTTTCTGGAAAGAAGTGAGAAAAGCCCATGAGCAAGTTAATGCTACATCAATATATGAATGCTGCGATAGCTTATCAAGTTTTCCAGGATTAATAAGACAATTAGCAGAATCTAGGCCATCAGATTTAGGATTTGATCCAGAGTTTTATGTGTACTGCCAAGCTGCTGATTTGGCTGAACATCCTGAAAGAGTAGATATGCTAAGAGACATAGGTGTATTTAGAGTAAATATGGGACTTGAATCCATGAGCGATGTAACCCTGAGAGACATGAAAGGAGAAAAAGATAGTGTAGACAAGAACTACAAAGCACTGCAATTACTCAAAGACCGAGGCATATATGTGTACGCATCATTTGTTCTTGGATCTGAACGAGAAACACAACATACTTTATTTGATGAAACTGTTCCGAGAGTATGTGAACTTATAAGAAATGACCTTATATGTGATGCTGAAGCGCAGCCTGTTCTGCCATTACATGGGAACTATCAAGGCAGAGTATTATTGGAGCATGGATTAATGACCTGCGAAGGACAACCTGCTGATTGGCCATTGAATGTTGATGAATTATCTAGAAGATACATCGATAGTTTTTCAGGAGTTTCTCATAATGATGCAGTTGACGCAGCAAGAATGATTAGACAATGTGCGAGAGAAAGAGGAATAAACTTTGGCAGTGGTGTATCAAGAACAGAAAATTATGAAGATAGGTAATTCATAAATAATCAGCTTATTTCTTCAATTTAACAAATATCAAATTGCCTTCAGAAGTCACATCAACATCAAACTCATCGCCTTGCTGCAAGCTGGCTCTTTTTATCTTTTCAACAGGAACAGTCAGAAAATGCTTGCCTTTATAGGTTTGCAATTTTACTATACAAAAGACATTTAAATAAGCACTAATTTATAAACTTTGTATATCGGATTGGCTAATATTTGCCGATAAGTTGTAGGGCATATTAAATGCTCGGCGGGAGCACTGTATATTTTGTACAATTCTCTAGAAAGGTTTATATATTTGTAGGAATTTCCTACTATTATGACAGAAATAATAACCGTTGGAGAGAAAGGACAGATAGTAATTCCGAAAAAGATTAGAGATGAACTTAAAATAATAAAAGGAACAAAACTGATTATCACTGAAGATAAGGACAAGATATCTATCAAACCTATAAAAATTGATGAAAGGCATTTATTAATGCTATTAAGCGAAACTTCTCTTAAGAAAACATGGAATAACAAATATGATGAAAGGTGGGATGATGTACTCTAAAGGTGATATTATTGTAATCAACTTTCCATTTTCTGACCTTATAAACTCAAAGAAACGGCCTATGTTGGTAATTGGTGAAAAGAATGATGACATTATTGGATGTGCAATAACAAGCAATCCAGACAGCCAAGGAATTTCGATAGATAGCTTTGAAGAAGGATCGCTTGCATTCAAAAGCAAAGTAAAATATTGGCATATTGCCACTTTTCTGAAGTCCCTAGCAGTTAAGAAGATAGCTAAAATATCCAAAAAGAATTATAAACACGTCACAGATACTATTAATGATTTAATTAGCATATAAAACGAATGCATTGTTATACAGACTATTTGCTCGGCGGGAGCATATTTTATGCTAGACTTTATAAATTCATCATTGTTCCTTATTAGAAAAAGAGGCAAAATGATAAAGAATTATGCTTTAAAGCACGGCTGGTTTTATTATTATAGACTACGTGAAGATAAGGTCAAGGCAATAAATGGGAACTTTAGCTCTTTAAGATCTTTTCTGGAAAATGTAGGAATAAACTGCCCCAATGAATATTTTAATAAGGGGCCAAGAAGCTCCTCATTGACTTTCAAAATAAAAGGGCTAAAACTGCATTGCCTGCAAGGCCATGAAATAAACGCGCTTGCAAGAGAAGCCCTGAAACTGGCAAATTCAAGGAATGCTCATACTGCCATAGAATTATTTTTGCTGAAGAATGACGACAAGACTATGGCCGTGGAAGTGCCTTTATGGCTTGAAACCAATGAAATAGCTTTTTTTAACGAGTTATTCAAGAGCAAAGATCCGTTAACAGGACATATCGATATTTTAAGGCTTGAAAATGACAAAATATGGATATGGGACTACAAGCCAAACTCACAGCAAGAAATTTATGCCAGCACACAGACTTTTTTTTATGCGTATATGCTAAGCAAAAGGACTAATATAGATTTAGACAATTTTAGGTGCGGCTATTTTGACAGCAACTATGCATATGTGTTCAATCCGGCAAAAGCTTCTATCGTTAAAGACAACTCACTCGTTAATTTCATCTAAAACATAATGCAAATAGGTTTAAATACCTTCTCGAATAAGATTTCTTCATGACAAAAATCCAATTTTTTCCCATAGATTTTAGCTATGAAACACATCCAAACGGAAAGCCAATAATGCAGATATTTGGCAAGACATTGGATGGAAGAAAAGTGTGCATATTCGACCAGAATTTTCTTCCCTATTTTTACGCAATTATAAAATCAAACATCGATGATGCTTTAGACAAGATTTTAGGCATCAATATTGTGAATAAGGATGAGTCATATTATGTTATAGAAGCTCAAATAGAGCAGCTAAAATTCAACAACAAGAATGTAAAATCAATAAAGATTACGGTAAACCATCCAAAATCCATAAAAGTGGTAAGGAAATTTATTGAAGATCACTTCAACAATATAGACTTTGCTGAGTCTGACATTACATTTGTAAGGAGATACATTTTAGACAAAAAAATAACTCCATTGTCGCTTGCAGAGGTTGACGGAGACATCATAGAAAGGAGCAACCTGGCAATCGATTTCGGAGTGAAGATAAACAGCATCAGGAACATAGGATCAGAATTCTTTGATAATGCAAAGATTTTGTCTTTTGACATCGAGGCGTATACACAAGAGAAAAGATACCCTATAAAAGAGAAAGACCCGATAGTGATGATTGCCTTTTACGGAAATGACGGTTTTAAAAAAGTGATAACCTGGAAGAGATTTCCGCATAGCAAGGACATGATAGAATTCGTTGAAGACGAGCCAAGCCTATTGAGAAGATTTGCCTCTGTTATTAATGAATACAGGCCTGATTATATTGTAGGTTATTTTACAGATGGCTTTGATTTTCCTTATATAAAGACAAGAGCAAAAAAATATGAAGTAAAATTAAATTTCAGGAATTCCGGACTTAAAATAATCAAGAGAGGAAATTTTGGGTCCGCAAGGATAAAAGGAATAACGCATCTAGACATTTTTAGATTTATAAAAGCTATAATGTCCGGCTCATTAAGGCTTGAAAACTATAGCCTCGGAACTGTCGCTTCTGAGTTGCTTAATGAAAAAAAACTAGACACTAATATAGAAGACATAGGCCTAGCATGGGATGAAAGCCCTGAACTGCTTGAGAAGTTCTGCGAGTATAATTTAAAGGATGCCGAGCTTACATTAAAAATATTTGAAAAGATACTGCCCAATCTAAATGAAATTGTAAAATTAGTGGATATGCCAATATACGATGTTTGCAGAATGGGATACAGCCAGTTGGTGGATTCTTATTTGGTCAAGAGGGCCCGCGAGTATAAAGAATTGTGTCCGAATAAGCCAGACTACGGCCTAATTTCAGAGAGAAGAATCAAGACATATAAGGGTGCGTTTGTTTTTAATCCGGTACCAAAACTTTATCATAACTTGGTTGTTTTTGACTTCCAGTCATTATATCCAAGCATTATAGTTACTCATAACATCAGCCCGATTACTTTAGTCAGTGAAGACGGCATTACAACTCCGGAAATAGAGCTTGAAGACGGAAGGAAAGTTTTTTATCATTTTTCGAAAGAAGAGGGCTTTATCCCTGCTGTTATGAGGGATATTATAATAAGGAGAGGAAGGGTTAAGGAATTACTCAGAGAAGATAAATATAATCCAATCTTAGATGCAAGGAGCTATGCATTAAAAACAATAATGAACGCTACTTATGGCTATTTCGGGTTTTTTGGAGCGAGATGGTATTCGAAAGAATCTGCAGAAGCGATCACTGCATATGGGCGAAAATACATCCAGGATGTTATAACTGAAGCACAAAAAAATGACTTCGAAGTAATATATTCTGATACTGACTCTATTTTTATGCACTTGGCAAATAAAACGAAAGAGGACAGCTTAACCTTCCTGGAAAAAATAAATGACAAGCTTCCTGGATTAATGGAATTAGAATTAGAAAATTTTTACGTAAGAGGGATATTTGTGATGAAGAAAAGCGAAGCAACTGGAGCAAAGAAAAAATATGCCCTAATTTCAGAGGACGGCAGGATTAAAGTCAGAGGCTTTGAAACCATAAGAAGAGATTGGAGTCCTATAGCAAGGGAAGTCCAAAGAGAAGTCCTCAGCATTATATTAAAGGACAATTCTCCAGAAAAAGCGTTCGAATACGTGAAGCAGACAATTACTGACATAAGAAACAAGAAAATCGAGAAAGAAAAGATGATCATACAGACACAGCTCAAGAAGAACATAGAGAATTATGACTTGCAAAGCCCGCATGTCAGCGTGGCAAAAAGAATGAAAGAACTCGGGCATTATGTTGTTCCGGGATCGATAATAAACTATATAGTCACGCCGGGAAAAGGACGCATAAAAGACAGATCGATGCTGCCGGATGAAGCTGAAGACTATGACTCAGAATACTACACCAACAACCAAATAATTCCGGTGGTAGACAAAATTTTTGATGCGCTTGGCTATAATGTGGAAGAGCTTTTAAAGGACAAGGAGCAGAGCAATCTGAAAAGTTTTTTCAAAAAATGAACTTGAATATAGAAGATTACAAGAAAGCAGGAAAAATGGCAGCAGAAGTCAGAGAATTCAGCAGAAAAATAGTAAAAATAGACTATTCTTTGTTAAAAGCTACTGAGCAGATAGAGGAGCAAATCACTAGATTAGGAGGCAAGCCGGCATTTCCGGTAGACATCTCAATCAATAATATAGCCGCACATTATTCTGCTACAAGTAACGACACTACTCTTTTTAAGGAAAATGACTTGGTTAAGGTTGACCTCGGGGTGCATATAAACGGCGCGATAGCAGACACGGCAGTCTCTATAGACCTAGGAAACAACAATGAAATGATTAAGGCTGCTGAAGATGCACTAAATGAATCACTGAAATTAGCAAGGCCCGGAGTGAAATTATTTGAAATCGGGCAGGCTATACAGCAAGTTATTCAAAGCTATGGTTATTCCCCCATAAGAAACCTCTCCGGGCATGGAATAGAAATGTTTAAAGTCCATACAAAGCCAAACATACCTAATTTCAACAACAATGACCGGACCGAGCTTAAAGAAGATCAAGTGATCGCAATAGAGCCTTTCGCTACTAATGGCGCAGGAATAATAATAGAGGGAAAACAAAGCGAAATCTATGAAATAGTAAACAAGAAAGCAATAAGGAATGCCAGCGCCAGAAAAGTCTTGGACTATGCTGACAGGGAATACAAGACTATGCCCTTCAACAAGAGATGGCTGCTCAAGAAATTCAATGCACTTGATGTTAACATGGGCCTAATTGCTTTGGAGAAAGAAAAGATTGTCTACCAATATTCAATATTGCCAGAAAAGAATAATGGGATAGTGAGCCAGGCAGAGCACACAGTAATCATCAAAGACAATCCAATAATAATAACCGAATTGTAGATTAAGTAAATCTAACGGGAGACTAAGATTTGAAAAATGAGTTAACTACTTCGATGACTAAGTGATTTAAAATAAAAAATTTATTGATTTAGTTTGTTGTTAGCCCCTACATATTCTTTTTCGGAAATAAAACCATAATCTCTTAAAAGTTTGATTTTTTCCTTAAATTTTGGAAGAATCTTTTGTGATAATCTTCTAGCGTATTGTGAACGGCTTTTTACTATTGTTAAATCTCTATCCATATCACTAAGTACATATACAAGTCTAGTAGTCTCTGTAATATCTTCTTCTATGTTATGTAATCCATATTGTGAAAATGTGCCATTTAACACAACATCTAAAGAATCACCATTTTGCCAAGACTTAATATAATGATTTCCAGATATTTTTCTCCATTTATCTGTAAATGAAAGTTTATCTCTTTGTGATAGGTGAAAAGACCATAAATGTGCTAATTCATGCACTAGGGGGGCATCACTAGCATCTTCATAGCTTATTCTAAGCTCTCTTGTAAATTCGTCTACTTCTGCATTACGAACATTATTTTTAAATCCATGCATTCTTCTTAAAATAGTTACTCTTGAAGCCAAATTGAATTGCCTATCAAAATTGTCATAAGTTTTTCTTGTCAAATCATAGGTACTATCAAACCAAGAAATTTCATTTAATCTTTCTTTACCATGAACAAAAAATCCAAGAGAAACTGGCTTTCCTATTTTATCTTCTAATCTTATTTCATCTGGAGTTCTAAACATTAAATCAGAAACTTCACGTGCAAGAGGCAAAGAATATTGTCTTGCAAGAATCCCTAAACCAAATCCTAATATTGTTGCTATTAATAATCTCCTAGACTTTTTCATTTGCCTTAACTTCCAAGTTACTATATTCTGTGGTATATATTGTACAGTATATAAATATAACGGAGGTCTAAAAAATGTACGAAATATCACAAGAACTAAAATATGAAAAAATTCAATTTAGTAAAAATAATAAAAACCTTTATAAACATAGTTTATGGATTTAGAAATATGAGGGACAAGTATTTTGAGGGAGAACAAGAAGTTAGTGAAGGCCAGGAACTCTTTAGAGTTAGGACTCCTAGAGAGAAGGAAACCCTAGGAATAGTCGTGCAGAGATTAGGAGCTTCTAGGATGAGCATAAAGTGCTTTGACGGCAAGACAAGAGTCTGCAGGATTCCTGGAAGGCTTAAAAGGAAATTATGGGTCAGAGAAAGAGATGTTGTTTTAGTCGAACCATGGGAATTGGGAGGGGATGAGAAAGGGGATATAATCTATAAATACAAGAAAAACCAAGTCCAATGGCTTCAAAATAGAGGTTTTATAAAACCTGCTGAAGAATCTGAAGAATTCTAGAAATGTACGAAGAGCAGTTAAAGATAAGCATGGATAGAATCCCTGTGCTGATTGGAAAAAATGGCGCAGACAAGAAACTGATAGAGACAAAAACAAAAACAAAGATAAAAGTGGATTCAAAAGAGGGAGATGTTTTCATAAAGGGAAATGAATCGTATGATGTTTACATTGCAAGAACAATAGTAACGGCAATTTCCCGAGGATTTAGTCCTGATGTTGCAATGCAACTAAAGAATGAAAATTTTGTACTTGAAATAGTAAACATAAAAGATTATTCTGGCAATTCAAAAGAGAAAATAGTCAGAATAAGATCTAGGGTAATAGGCACAAAAGGCAAGGCAAAGTATTTAATGGAGCAATTAACCAATACGGGAATTTGTGTCTATGGGAAGACTGTTTCTATAATAGGGCCTGTTGAAAATGCGATTTTGGCAAGAAGAGCTATAGAAATGATTCTTAAGGGCTCGAAGCACGGGAATGTATATAGTTGGCTAGAGAAGCAACAGTCGCATTTAAAAGAATCGAAGCATTTTGTTTATTAGTACTTAGTACATCGACTCAAGCCTTTTGATCCGTTCGTCTATTGGTGGGTGGGTTGAGAATAAATTGTTTATAGGGCCACCTAAATTTCTTAGAGGGTTTTCTATGTATAAATGGGCCGTCGCCTTATTTGCGGTGTCTACCATTTTGTCCTTGTCATTTTTTATTTTTCTTAAGGCGCTTGCAAGAGCTTTTGGATTTCTGCAAAGCAATGAGCCGTCAGCATCTGCAAGATATTCACGCTGTCTTGAGACTGCAAATTTTATTAACTGGGCTATCAAGGGGGCGAGAATGGCCATTGCAAGCCCGATTAAAACAACAATAATCATTATTCCGCCGCTGCCACGCTCGTTTTTTTGACGGGGAGCCCACAAAAAGCTTCTTAGCAAAAAATCACTCAATAAAGCAATTATCCCCACCAAAATAGTGACCATCATCATAAGCCGTATGTCATAGTTCTTAACATGGCTTAATTCATGGGCAATTACAGCTTCAACTTCCTCGCGTTTCATATTCTTTCTTAACCCAGACGTTACAGCCACAGAAGCATGTTTAGGATCTCGACCTGTTGCAAATGCATTCATGGAATCTTCCTGTATCATATAAACCTTAGGCGTTGGAATCCCCGCGCCTATGGCGAGGCCCTCAACTATGTTTATCAAGTAAGGATCATCTTTTTTAGTCGCTTCTTTAGCGTTGCTCATAGCCAATATTAGCCGGTCTCCGGAATAATATCCTATGAGAATCATTACTAATGAAATAATAAGTGCAATAGCTATCCCAAAAGTAGCTGTTGCAAATATATAGCCAAGCAAATAGCCCAAGATCAAAATTATGATTAGAAAAATGAACACTAAAAGATAAGAATTTCTCTTGTTTTTCGAGACTTGCTCATATAAATTCATTTTTCCTGTTTCTTCTTGTATAGCCTCTTGTAACCTATCCAAAGGACTATCAACAACTCTATAAACAATATTATTACCTTTAAGTACTTGTTTTGGTCTGGCAAACTGAAAAATCTCATTGTAGCGTAGAACAATATAAAAATGCCTGCATACATAAACCCAGAACCAATGAATTCTATTTTGAAGAAAACCCCGAATAATATTGCTGCCAAGGCCATTATTGCCAATATTACAAATGAAATATTCCCATGCTTTTTTGTAGCGTCATTGAAGTATTTATTGCAATAGTTGCATTTATTAA
>ERZ1292629.2481-Hain-H43-01um-R1-2481-length-15444-cov-6_pt1 | contig 15444 bp, 15 predicted proteins | sample MGYA00564399_ERZ1292629 | MGnify/ENA primary metagenome ERZ1292629 (study PRJEB36523, sample SAMEA6512636) | groundwater metagenome | collected 2019-01-08 | study: AquaDiva: Metagenomics assemblies of 32 groundwater samples
AAACTAACAATGTCGCCAAAATCTTTTTTGGAAAATTATTTTCTGACAAATACTTGGCTAAAAATATTGCCCCCAGAGAATGACCAATTAAAATAACATTATTTCTTAAAAGAGGCGCTATCTTTTTAAACAAGATTCTCCACTCATCATATTTTGCATTCATCGGATTGGGCATTTGGGGCAATAAAACATCAAATCTACCGCCCAGTTCCTCCTTTAAAGAAGTGCTCCATTTTGTTTTTCTGTATCTATCTAAATCAATTTTTAAATTCTTCAGGAATAACAAATAATCCTTATATGTGTTAAAAGTTAACCCTCCATGGATAAATAGTATTTGTTTTTTCATGGTTTAAAAGTTAAAATTTTTAATAATAATTCTAATCAACTTATCAACCTCAATGGTATCACTCCTGTAAAAATCTTTTTGTAATTTGTTAATTATATTTTTATGCTCTGGATACGATATGGTTTTAATTTTAAAAATTTTTAGCCACTTAGAAGAATTTTGAACTACACTATTAAAAATTTCTGAAATATTCCATACAAAAAAACTATATTTATTTAATTTATATTTTGGATATTCTTTGAAGAGGAAATCATAAAATATAAAATGTAACATTTCATGAGCGATAATAACATTTACATAATTTTTCTTTTTGTATTTATAGGGGATTTGGAAAATTTTATCTTCTAAAAATCTCGGATACATTCCCCAAATTGTTGGGTAGGCAATATATTTACCTTTTGGCCAAACATAACCACTAAAAAGATCATCGACTAATAAAAAATATTTTTCTTCTATTTTTGACCAATTCTTTTGATACAAATTTATATTTTTATTGATAGTTTTTTTGTTTCTTAAATAAACAGACCCAACAAAATCGGAGACCACTTTTTTGAAATATCTAATTTATTATTCTTCTTATATTTTTTAAATTGCGGATATTTTCTCAAAATCGCCCATTTCAAATTTCTCCCGTCGTCAAAATCAGCTTCATTATTAAAAGCAAAAAATGTTTCGATGTCTCTTTTGTAATCAATTTTAAATTTTAATTTTGGGTGCATAAAAAATGAGGATAAACCGCAGTTTATCCTCATAATACACCTTATTTCAATTTATTAAAAGTTTCCCAGATAAGCCACTCGAGTGTCAATTTGCTATGGCAACAAATTCGTTCATCTATATTCCATATTCCATCTGCTTCCAGTTTTCACTTCAGCGCTTGCCAGACAATTTTTCTTCCGTTCTGTATAAAATTTGACAAGAATAAAGAAATAAGATAAAACTATGTTAGTAAATCGTACCTTGAAAACAAGAAAAAGGAGGTGATATCATGTTGAATCAAAGCGTTTCTGTACACGAGGTAAAAGCTGCCCTACTTGAATTTCATGAGAAGAAGGGATATAAGATTTTTGAGTCTTTTCCGATCGTCTCCAATGATCCAACGGTTTTGTTTACTAATGCTACAATTACGCCTTTTAAACACTGGTTTACAGACTATTCTATCAAACCACATAACTACGCGTTGATTCAACAATGCGTAAGAATAGGCGGTGCTAGTGAATTAGAAACGATAGGTGTTAACCCTTATTACTTCTCGTATTTTGAGATGTTCGGTAGCGGGACATTCGGCGTAAAAACAGAAGGGGTGGTTTCGTATCTACTCGAACTTCTTGACACCGTTGGAATCACAAAAGAGCGATTGTATTTTACGGTTCCAACTTATGGAGATTTCATTATAGCGCTAAACGAGAACGGCATCAAAAATTCCAAGATCTTCTTGCTAAACAACAACGATTTTTTCTGGCAAGAGTGGAAATTCGGCGAACCAGGTCCTGTTGGGCATGGTTTATCGGTAATTTTCTCGCGATCTTCTCGAAAAGTTAGTTCTATTGAAGAACTTGCTGCAAATCCAGAAGATTTTGTAGAATTACTCAATCTTATTCATATCCACTCTCAAACACTACCAGACAAAACACTGACGTCGGTCCCACATCCAGGTTTTGACTTGGGTATGGGGATAGAGAGAATAATTGCCGTACTGAAGGGATGTAATAGCTATCAGATTGACACTATTAATCCCTTGGTTCGTGTAGTTCACGAATTCCTGATTAAAAAGACACGAAGGTTGGATGTAACTACAGCGAGAATCTCTGCTGATCATCTCAGAACAAGTTGTGTTCTTTTAGGAAAGGGTCTTAGACCATCTAATAAAAGACATGGTTATGTTCTGAGGAAGTTGATTCGGAGATTCTTAGAACTTATCTGGATATCAACAGATAGCATAACCGCAACCGAAGTTCTTGTTGAGGATTTCGTAACCGTGATGGGACAATGTGATCAATTGACTGCAGTACCGATTTCAATTGTCACAGAAAGTATCTGCAATGAAGAACGCGCGTTGAAATCCGTTCTTCAAAAAGCGAGGGATATCATTCAAAAACAACCAATGACATCCCTTCGTAAACTGCGTGATACTTATGGTTTGCCGCCATCACTGATCAAATTTCTTCAGCAAAACAGAAAAGGAGATAATGATGAAACTCACTAGTAGTGAAATCCGTGAACGATTTTTGAGCTATTTTTCTAAGCGGGGTCATCTCGTAATCGAAAGTAAACCATTGGTACCTAATAATGACCCAACGCTGTTGGTTATCAATTCAGGAATGGCACCCCTTAAGTCCTACTTCACGGGTGAAAAATCACCACCCAGTAAACGATTGTGCAATATCCAGAAGTGTGTGAGAACTAATGATATTGAAAGTGTTGGTGACAGTCACCATCTCACTTTTTTTGAGATGATGGGTAATTGGTCAATCGGCGATTACTTCAAAGACAAAGCAATCCATCTTGCTTGGGTTCTAATTGAAGAAGTATTCGGGTTCGATACTTCCCGAATCTACGTCACTGTTTATGGTGGCGATGGACGATTACCGAATGTGCGACCAGATGAAGAAACTCAACAAGTTTGGGAAACATTAATCCCTAGTGAACGAATTGTTAGACTTGGCGCTGATTCAAACTTCTGGGGTCCAGCTGGGACTATAGGACCATGCGGTCCCTGCACCGAAATTTTCTTCGATCGAGGAGAAAATTACGGGTGCGGAAAAGTAAACTGTGGTCCAGACTGTGAATGCGGTCGCTTCTTGGAGATATGGAATGCGGGTGTTTTTATGCAGTACTATCTTCACGAAGACGACAAGCTTACGGAACTACCATTCAAAAGTGTTGATGCTGGGGCTGGCCTTGAACGTTTTGCAATGGTTCTTCAGGGGGTCGATACTGTTTACGAAACTGATCTTCTGAAGCCAATCTTAGAAATCATCACTGAGAAATCAAGGCTTCAAAATGATTTAAGATCGGTTCGGATTATGACGGATCATATCCGTTGTAGTACGTTCATGATTGTTGACGGAATCCAACCCAGTAATATTGGACGAGCGTACGTTCTGAGGAGAATTCTTCGGAGAATGTTTTTGCATGCCAAGTTAACCGGGATAGAACTGAGCACACTAAAGGAGGCGGCTAAAACTGTTTGCGCTCGCTTCTCCAGTTACTATCCAAAGTTAAAAAACTCCGGAGAAATAGTTGGCGAAATTATCGACAACGAAGCTTCAATCTTTGACAAAACGCTTCGTCGAGGCTTAAAAGAATTTGACAAAATAGCCTCACGCTCTCACGGGATGATTACAGGAGGCGATACTTTTAAACTTCACGATACCCTTGGCTTCCCTTTAGAATTGACTAAAGAAATAGCCCAAACCCGAGGCCTTTCAGTCGATGAAGAGGAATTTAAGTCGAAGTTTGAAGAACATCGCCGACGCAGTCGCGGGAGTACCAACTAAGCACTAACCAGGTGGAGGATTTAGTTAAATCCTCCACTTTTTATTTTTACACCTAAGCACCAAAGAGAGAGATCTGTTCCTTAATTGGCCTTTTACGGAGGATAAAAACGCCATAACTTAGATATTTGTGGTTCTCGTTAAACAACTCCATAATGTTAGTTAATTTTCTTTGGAGTATGTTTCTATCTTCTTTTGAGATATTTTTATTTTTTATCATCTCAGCACAATATTTTTCTATTTCTTGATGGCCAACAGGATCTATATTGTTGGTATAAATAAAATATCTTTCTAAATTACATTGATCGTATAATTCCAACCAATAATTTATACCCCACGGCTCAATTTTCGTATCCATTAGAGCATTAAGACGACGGATTAAATTCGTCGGCGGCTTTCTTCTGTAATAAAAATTTATATCAGCTATAAATCCCCACGGTTTTAATACCCTCTTATATTCTTTTATGGCTTTTTCTTTATCAGCAATAAAAGCTGTGGATCCTCCTGAAATAACGACGTCAAATATATTATCCTCGAAGGGTGGATTCATCGCATTGGCAACCTTAAATTTTATCATATTACCCAGCGAATCTTCCCTTTGGAGCTTTTTTGCCGTTTTAATCATTTTTGGACTGATATCAATGCCTATAACTGAACATTCAGTAAGGTGGGCTATTTCAAAAGAACAATAGCCAGTATTACATCCGATATCTAAAACTTTTGAATCTTTCGTAATAAAGCAGTTTTGGATCACAATTCTTATTGAATTTTTACCGCCTGGCGGACGATTTACTTCCTCTAAAAAAGCCATTAAATCTACATAGGGCATTTCTTTGATTTTTTGTGGAGTACTTTGTGACATTTTATCTTATTACCATTTTTTTGATAACTTTTGTTGGTTTAAAAAAGTGAACGATTTCTTCAAAAACCCTTTTACAAGTTGCACTATTATCTTTTGAGTAGTTACAAAGATATACATCTAATGTGAAGTAGTATAATTCTGGCCATGTATGAATAGCGATATGAGACTCAATTAAACTGATAAGTCCAGTAAATCCGTTTCCTTGTGGAAATTTATAATAAAAAGAGCCTAATTCATGCAAATTAGATTTCTTAATGATCTCCGAAATATATTTTTTTGTTAACTTTAGAGAATTAAGCCTTTTTGTTTCCGCTGTATATATTTCTCCTAAAATATGTAGTCCTGTTACGATTTTCTTCTCTTTATGTTTTTTGTAATTTTGATAAGACATACCTATTTGCTTATAAGACTCCACTTTCTACGAATTTAAATAACTGTTTGTCTGAATTAATTTTAACCCTTATGCCTAACGGAATGGTCATCATCGGATCTGTGTGGCCAATATCAACTCCAAAAAGAATGGGAAGATTATATCCATTAATTCTTTGTTTAATGATTCTTATCAAATCTTTTACTTGTTGTGAGCTATAACCGAATGGACGGCCAATAATCATCCCTTTAATTTTATTAAAGACGCCGGAAAGTTCTAAATCTGTCAAATAAGCATCAATCGTTGCAATACTTTCTCCTTTGGTAAAATCACCTTCGCTTTCTGGAATTTCCCAGAATAAAATGGAACCAGAAAAGTCCGGCCAATATTTAGTTCCACGTAAATGCATCATTGAAGTGATACATCCGCCTAAAAGAGGTCCTTCAGCTTCCCCTTTTTTGAGCCACTGCCAACCCCTATTCCCCTTCATCTTTCTTGGTCTTTTTAAATCCTCTTTTTTAAACCAATCTAAAATCTCATCAGTCCATCGAGAAGATGGTGTAATCATGCCAATGGGTTTAGGAAGTATAATTGCTTTTTCTAAATACTCTTGCGTGTATGAAAAAATTTTAGGATTTTCAGCGAATTGAGTAAGAGCTGCGGGGCCATAAAAAGTGACTAGATTAGCTCGAGTCAAAAAAGCAAAATGTAAAACAGTTGCATCAGAATACCCGATGAAAATTTTTGGGTTTTTTTTGATCAGAGCAAAATCTAGATATTTTAAGAGTTGATTAGAATGATTACCACCGATAAAGGTGAATATTGCTTTTATTGATTTATCTTTGAAAAAATCGTTAATATCTTGCGCACGCTCTTTTGGATTTCCAGCGGTATGACCGGTCACTTTTAATGCATGCTTTCCAATTTTCACTTTAAAACCGAGTTCTTTAAACATCGCTATGCTTTTTTTTACCCGATGAGAAACCAGACCAGCCAAAGGAGCCGATGGGCTGATTATTCCAATTGTATCACCTTTTTGTAAATGAGTTGGTTTAATTAATTGTGTTTTCATAGTAATTTTATGGTTTATTTTGATTATCGACTCTTGGAAATGGTTTTGTTTCCCAAATAAACGGCAATTTAAGTATACACTGTATGAACCTTTCTATCCCCATTCCCCATCCTGAATGAATTTTTGGATTATTATTTCTAGAGTCAATGTAGGGCTGATAATCTTTCATGTTTAATTTAAAATGTTTTGCTTTTTCTTTTGTTTCTTTATGTGTACGGACTCGTTCTCCGCTTCCTATAAATTCACCGTATCCGGGGAAAAGAAGATCTGCATTTTCGACAAGATTGGAATTTTTAGAAACCTTCGCATGATAAAAAGCTACCTCTTCTTCAATATAATTAGTAACAAATACCGGTACCCCAATAATTTCTGCCAAAAGCACTTCTTCATAAGCCCCGAAATTTCTTAATGTTATTTTATTGTATTTTGTATCACCGGTGCGTTGCTTTAATAGCTTAAAGGCATCATAAAATTTAATTTTCTCAAAATTTTTTAATTTAGAAAAATCTTCTAAGTTTCGTAAGTCATCCCCGGTCAGAAATACTCCTAGTTCCTTTTGAGAATTTTTAAGTAAAAATTTTATCAAATATTGAACATATTGTTTTTGAAACTTTAAATCTTCTTCAAAATGAATGTTGGCTTCAAATTCTATATGAGTGAACTCCGGCAGATGTCTAAAATCCGTCCGTTCTCTCCTAAAACTTTTCTCCCAACAGAATACTTTATTAACTTTAGGGTTTGTGATTGCAAATTCTAAATAAAGTTGAGAAGATTGAGTGAGAAATGTAGTTTGGCCAAAAAATTTTATTCTGAAAGGGTCGACATCTGATGGTATAGTGCCGGTAAGTGCACCTGGCGATGAAATCATTCTAGTGATAATAGGTAAATCAAAAAACATAACGCCGTTATTTTTCATAAATTCACTACTTGCTCTAAAAATATCATTCCAAATCTTTATGATCGCATACCAGCTTCGGAAATTTTTCTTTATTATGAGATGTCGCTTACTTAAATCTGGTGGTCTGATATTTCGAATCTCGGCAATTGACTTAAATATTTTATTACCAACGTATATTAAATTTTTACCTTTTGTATGATATGGTCCAAAAAACATAGATGTAAGTTTTTATCTTTAAATTTTATCCTATTTCCTCGTTCTTGTCATCTATCAAATTTGCTATAATTAACATCAAATATGAACACGGAAATTATACGGCTAAGAAATAAATTATATAGAGCCATTTATCAAGGCATTTTTAAGCCGTTCTTTTTTACACAAGACCCTGAATTTATTCACGACCAGATAACAAGCTTCGGCGCTTTTTTGGGAAAACACCGATTTACCAAATGGTTAGTACGAGCGCTCCTTTGCTATAAAGATAAACGGCTTGAGCAAAATATTCTTGGCATTAATTTTAAAAATCCGGTTGGCTTGGCAGCTGGTTTTGATAAAGATGCGCAACTTACAAATATCATTCCTTCAGTCGGATTTGGTTTTATGGAAATAGGTTCTATTACCGGTGAGCCGTGCCAAGGCAATCCCAAGCCGCGGCTATGGCGTTTGCCTAAATCAAAATCAACCATAGTTTGGTATGGGTTAAAAAATAACGGCGCAGAAACAATTTCCCAACGCTTGAAAAAACTCAAATTTGATATTCCAATTGGAACTAGCATTGCCAAAACAAATTCAGCGCAAACCATAGAAACAAGCGCGGGAATAAACGATTACAAAAAAGCTTTTTCGTATTTTACCGATATTGGCGATTATTTTGCTGTAAATATCAGCTGCCCGAACGCATATGGAGGAGAACCGCTTTGCGAATCGGCAAAATTGGAATCTTTATTGAATGAACTGGATAAAATCCCGACAAAAAAGCCCGTGTTTTTGAAAATCTCGCCGGATTTGGAACTAAGCGAAATAGATAAAATTATTGAAACCGCAAAAAAACATCGCGTGCACGGATTTATAATTAGCAATCTCCCGAAAGATAAAAAATTTATGCGTGTTGATGAAGAAGAATTCAAAAAAAATTATCCGGGCAAGGGAGGCGTTTCTGGAAAAGCAGTGGAAGAAATTTCAAATAAACTTATCGCTTATGTATATCAAAAAACTAAAGGTAAATTTATTATTATCGGTTGCGGCGGAATTTTTTCCGCTGAAGACGCTTATAAAAAAATAAAACTGGGCGCTTCGCTTGTCCAGCTTATTACAGGTATGATTTTTGAAGGCCCGCAAGTAATCAGCGAAATAAATCGTGGTTTAAGCGAGCTTTTAAAAAGAGACGATTACACTTCAATTAGAGACGCGATTGGCGTGGATGTTGGGGTATAATAATTATTCACGATCGTGAAAAATTGTTATAAAAATAAATTGTACCGTTGTGCTATAGCACAACACTCTTCCTCGCACTGTGACTTGCTGATTTTATTTGAAAAATTTTCCCAGTTCTTCTTCCGTGAAACCGATGTTTTTTAAAAGTATTTTTCTATAATCGTCGCGCTTTTTAATTTCTTCAGGCAATAAATAATCCGGGTCAAAGATTGAATCTAAATTTACTTCTAATCTGCCGCTTTTTATTTTTTGACCTAAAGCCAGTCTTTTTAAAACGTAAGCAATTGTTGTGCCGGCCAAAGTAGCGGCATCGCCTAACTGCGGCCAGGAATATAAAGTTTTTCCAACTTCTAAAACAGAGGCGAGCATTTTTGGTACGACAAAATCAGCTCCGGCAATTTTAGTCACCAATCTCGGCAATTCCCATGGCGGAAATTTCTGGAATTCTTCAAGAGTTAAATCACCTGCCGCGCCGTTGAATAATTGAAGATTGGGATTTAGGTCATATCGTTCAACGTCAAAAATAATATTATCGCCGTTGTCAGTGGCCATAATCACCGGAATTTCAAGTTTTCTGGCTTCAATCCTTAATCTAATTTTAAACTCCGGGTTATCCATTAATTCCACCACAACATCCAACTTAGGCGGCCCAGCTAAAAATTCAGCCAAATTCTCTACATTCAACCCTTGAGGATAAGAATAAATTTCTGCGTAGGGATTTACCTGATAAATAAATCTTGTTACAAGATCGCATTTATTTTTGCCTATAGCCGTGGCGTCAACACGAATCCTGTTTAAATTTGAACCAGAAATCGTATCGGAGTCAGCTAATTTAATTATTCTTCCGCCACCCATCATCGCTAAAGTCAAAGCCGCGTGGCTACCCACTGAAAGTCCGGCTATCCCCACCTTAAAATTATAAAATTTTTCCTGCTCTTCCGAAACAATCAGATTTTTATTGCGGGCTGTTCTTAACTCCTGATGTAAATTGTCTTCTAAATAATGAACCAGTAATTTGTTCCACGGAAAATAAAACCATTCGCCAACGCCCTCAACCGCTTTTAAACCAAGATGCTCTTTAAAAAATTTTTCAAAATCACCTTGGTAATTTTTATCAAATTTATATTTCGGATTTCGAACTAAAAATAAATCCTCCAGCTGTTCTCTGTAGGTATCTATAATCTCTATCGGCGCCACCTCTTTTTTGAAATCCTCAAATTTTTCTTCCTTAGAATTAAATTCTATTGGTTTAAGCATAATTCGCGTAGTTAATGTTTTACCCACCTTTGTTTCACGCCTGGCCTGAAATACAACGGATGTTCGGCTGGCCAGAAAACCAATTTTGGAAACGCGCGTTTCTTTAAATAATCCGAAAGCTCCCTGAACTCCGAATTCTTGAAACGAAGATAGCAAACTATTTTTTTAAGGATTTTTTCTTTTACTGCCTTGCCGATTTTTTTATCTTTTTTTAGTTCGAGATTAATCTGTAGGTACTGATTTTGTTTGGAATCGAATTTTGTGAGCATCGTGAATTTACCGGTCAGAAACCTGCTGATTGTCTTGTCTAAAAGCGCTTCTCTTATTGTTTCGGGATAGATAAGCAAGCCGTATAAGCTTGTCGCTAAATCCGCTCTTTCGTAAACATAAACAAACGGCAGTTCATAAACATAATTTTGAACCCCCGCTTTTTCAGCCTCTTTGTAGATATCCAAGCCGAATTTCTTTAATTTAGAAGAAAGTTCGCTAAAATTATACGTTCCGCCGTGGTCCCCAATTGCGTAGCGAATCAACGGAATGGAGTTGTCGCCGGTAAGAATAATTTCTCCATTCAGCGATTCGAAAACAATGAAATTCGGGTTGTACTGCGCCAATGTCGGGGTTTTGTCTGTGCTGGAAAAAATTTCCTTAAAAAGTTTTTTATTTTTTATTGCTAAACGTCTTATCAAAATAGAAATAGGAGTTTCATAAGCCATTGTGCCTATGTCAGCGGTGCCATAAACGTTCAATGTGCCAAGACAGGGATTTTTAATGCCAACTTTCTTACAAATATAATCTCTGAACTTTTCGGAAAATGCTTCGGCAGCGAAAAGCATCCGCATATTCAATTTTTTCAAATTAATTCCCTGGCTCGGCGCTTCGTCAATTATATCCTTGATGAACGGAGCATATCCTATTAAAATCGTCTGCTTATAATGAGGAGCTAATTTTTTTAAAGCATTAAATATCTCAATCTTATTTATCCCCGGGGTGATTATAGAAATCGGATACTTGCTCCTAATGCCCGCTATCTCAAAGGCCTTATAGGTAATAAGTCCTCCGATCCAAACTCCCATGCCGAAGCCGATAATAACTAAGGTGGGTTGCTTTAAATTTTGGCGATTGTTTTCTAAGAATATTTGATGAATAATTGATGATTCCCAATCAAGTTGATATGACCTCGGAAAATAAAAAGGCTCACCAGTTGAGCCAGAAGTAGAGCAAAAAACCAATTGTTTATTTTTGAAACAATCTCCCCATGCCAAACTTTTTAAAGGATATTGCTGAATATAATTCTTTTTGCTGGTTGCAGGAATTTGTTTAAAATCTTCGAAAGTTTTTATTTTTTGAGGGTTAACTTTATTCTTTTTTAAAAAATCTTTGTAGGCCGGAATGCAACGCGCGGCTTTTTGAAAAAGAGAAACGGCATATTTTTCTCGTTTCTTCTCCCAAAAAGCGCTTTTTTTGTTTCGAATATCCCTTATAACCCCATTTGCTTCTTCGTCAGAAAGAGAAAACATAAGCTATAGAATACATATTGAGCTTATCCAGTCAACGACTTTACTTTTTTTGCTATTTCGTCTAAATCGTCGCTCTTTCTGATATATTCAGCCGCACCTACTTCTTGAGCGAATTTTCTATCAAAAGATGGCTTGTTAATATCTTCGCCATAAGCTGTCAGAAAAGCGACCTTAGTCGCAAGCTGAGGAAAATCTGATTTAATCTTATAAAAGGTTTCAACGCCATCTAAAATAGGCATTTTTACATCCAGAAGAATAAGATCAGGGGTTATTTCCTTAAGTCTAGCCAAGGCTGCCTCGCCGCTCTCAACGCATACAACATCAAAGCCAAACGCAGTCAGTTTGGTTGAAAAAATATCCAAAAAATATTTTTCGTCGTCAACTAAAAGGATTAATGGTTTTTTGGTGTCCATGCCATCTACTATATAATAGTATATTACAATAGTCAACAGAACAACTTAAGCCGTGCCGCGATAACCTCTTTTACGCTTTGTACGGCGCTGGCTAAAAGCTTGTAGGGCGCGATTTCATTAGGGTTTTTGCTTAGCGCCTCTTCTATGCCTTTTCTCCAGGCGAGCCGCAGTTCAGTGTTGATATGAATAACTGAAATGCCGGCTTTAATGGCTTTTATAAAATCTTCATTACTCACGCCTGAACCGCCGTGCAAGACCAAAGGAACACCTACCACTTTTTTAATTTCAGTAATTCTTTGAATATCTAATTTTGGATTAGGGCTATTAACAAACATTCCGTGTAAATTGCCGACTGCTGGCGCAAATAAATCAACTCCTGTTTCTCTAATAAATTGAGCTGCTTCTTCTGGTTTTGTTAAATCCTCTGGTTTTATTGCCGCGCCAGCTGGAATTTCTTTAAGCAAAACTGAACCAGAACCAATATAACCGAGCTCTCCTTCAATTAAAAAATCTGGACTAATACTTTTAACATATTCAACTACTTCTTTAGTTTTTTTGATGTTTTCTTCAAGTGGAAATTCGCTGGCGTCAAAAACCGCTGCGTCAAACCCAGCTTCAAGCGCTTGCTTTATTTTCTCCAATGATTTTGTGTGGTCAGCGTTAAGGTATATTGGATAATCGTATTCTTCCCACCCATTTAGGCGAGGCTCGCCCCCGTAGGGGGCGGCCCGCAAACTTTTAATTAGAGCCGCGATTTGTCTGACGCCGATAAATTCTCGCTCACCTTCGGAAACGCCGATTATAACGGGTAATTGCAATTCGCGAGCCGCGGCAAAAATCGCCTTAAACGTCACAATATCCGAAACATTAAAATGGCCAATAGCAATTTTCTTATTTTCTGCTTGTTTAATTATTTCTATTAGTGATTTCATTTTTATTTATTATACACTATAATACCCGCTCATTCCAAATGTATTTCCTTCTGGAATGTTTCTAATTTGTCTTTTAAAAGCGGGTAGTTTTTAAGTTCTGGGTCGGTTTTAAGAATTGTTTCGGCTGACTGGCGGCTGGCTTTGACCAGCTCCGGATTTTTAATCGCTTTCATTGCTAAATCTGGCCTTCCGGTTTGCGACTGCCCCAAAAATTCTCCGGGACCGCGGATTGTCAAATCCATCTCGGCAAGCTCAAAGCCATTTTTCGCTTCCAATAATGAATACAATCTTTTATAAGTTGTCTTGGCTGACGAATCAGTAAAAAGCAAACAAAATGACTGATGCTCGCCACGACCGACTCGGCCGCGAAATTGATAAAGCTGGGCCAAACCAAATCTGTCAGCGCTTTCAATCATCATTATTGTGGCGTTAGCTACATCCACGCCAACCTCAATTACCGAAGTAGAAACCAAAATATCTGTTTTACCATTTTTAAACTTTTCCATTATTTCAGCTTTTTCTTTTCCCTTCATTCTGCCGTGAAGCAAATCCACTCTTAAATCCGGAAAAACTTTTTTGGATAATTTTTCGTATTCCTCTTTAACATTTTTAATTTCTAACCAAGATATTTCGCGGCTGCTTAAAATTTTTCCCTCTTCTGATTCTTCTTTTTCTATTCGCGGACAGATGACGAACGCTTGCCTGCCTTTTTTAATTTGACCGTGAATAAAAGCATAGGCCTTATCACGATTTTCTGGAGCCACGATTTTAGTAATAATCTCTTTTCTGCCTTTAGGCAATTCGCTGATAATTGATAAATCCAGGTCGCCGAAAATAGTCAAAGTTAAAGTCCTTGGAATTGGCGTCGCTGACATCGATAAAAAGTGCGGTAAAATATCCGGGCTTTGGTCGATTAATTCGGCGCGTTGCTTTACCCCGAAACGATGTTGTTCGTCTATCACAACGAATGCCAAATCTTTGAATTTAATATTTTTCTGGATTAAGGCATGAGTGCCGATAATAATTTTTATTTCTCCTAGATAAATCTTTTTTACAAATTCTGATTTTTTAATTTCGGTTTCCAAATTGTCGCCATAAAAAACTCTCGCTTCCGAAGAAGTTAATAACCCGATACCTTTATTGAAATAGCCAAAAAACTTTTTAAACGTTGAATAATGCTGTCTGGCTAAAACTTCGGTCGGCGCCATAAAAGCGGATTGCTTGCCCTGAGCCGCGCCGAAGGGCTTAGCTGCTACCATCGCCGCTATTGCCGCCACAATTGTCTTTCCGCTTCCCACATCTCCTTGAAGCAAACGATTCATCGGATGCCCCTTTTCAAAATCCTTTAAAATTTCAAAAAGGGATATTTTTTGGCTTTGGGTTAATTCAAATGGCAATAAATTTAAAAGCGATTTTATAAATTCAACATCCATCGGAAAACCAACTGCCTTTTCTTGGCTTAGCTTCAGCCGCAAACGGATATTTGCCAATTGAAGAATAAACAAATCCTCAAAAGCAAATCTTTTTTTAGCAATTTGAGCCTGGCGAATGGTTTCTGGAAAATGGATATTATTTAAGGCAGAATTAATTTCCGGAAAATGATATTGTTTTAAAATTTCATGCGGTAAGGGCTCTTTTATTTTTTCTAAATTTTCAAGCAAGGGCTTAAGCAAAAACCTGAACGCCTTGGAGGTTAATCTTTTTGTTTCTCTATAAATAGGTACCAGACGACCGGTGTGCTTTGTCTCTTCGCCCTCATCGCCTGATGAAAATTCGTAAATGGGATGTGTCAAACAAATTCCACCTTTGTCTGTTTCCACCACCTTACCCGCTAAATTTATAATCTTACCCTTCTTTAAAATTGCCAGTAAAAACCTTTGATTAAACCAAACCGCTTTGATGCTGCCAGTGTCGTCCGTAATCAGCGCCTCCACGATAAACATTCTTTTTTTCCACGTCCGATGCGCTTTAATATCCGCAATCACGCCGCTGATGGTAGCAGACTGATTGATTTTTAAGTCGGAAATTTTTGAAATTTTAGAAAAATCCTCGTAACGAAAAGGAAAGTGCCACAACAAATCTCTGACGGTTTGTATCCCGAATTTTTTAAGACGCTCAAAAAATTTCGGGCCAATGCCACGAATACTATAAAGCGGAGAGTCTAATTTTATCATTTTATTTCCTTATTCCCGAAGAAATTTTGTGCCCCTGATTACTTTGTTAATTTCCACTTCTCCAAGCTCAAAAACTGATTTAAAATAATTAATTATTTTATCTTCGTCCAAATCGTTGCGGCAAGTATAAAAATCAATACTGACAAATCTTTTTTCAGGAAAAGTATGAATGCTGATATGGCTTTCAGCAATTATGACAAAACCAGAAAGACCACCCTGGTCTTTTTCGGTAATCGGCGGGGCGATAACAACATAAGGCATGGTCAGTTTATTCATGCCTGTTTCTCCGGGTAAATCGTTTAAGATACGATAAACCAGTTCAAAATTATTAAGTTTTTCTTTGTTGCCTCGGTAGCCATCAATGGTTAGATGTACGCCGAAATTAGTTTTACTTTCTTCCACCACCTTTGCGCGTCTCAACCCAGCCAAGGAAAATCTTTCTTCCCAAAGGAAAAATTTTCCTCCACAAAGTTTTGAAGACGCGGATGATTTTTTAAATATTATAGAACATTATAGAACAAATCAAATCTACATTCATTGTGGATAACTTTGGGGCTCGCCAATATCTTTTTCATTAACCCGCTTCGCTCGCCCCACCCCGACCGCGGTCGGGGTTGTTCCTCGGCTCGCTCCTCCCCGACCACGGGTCGGGGAGACCATGCCCGCTCG
>ERZ1292629.2483-Hain-H43-01um-R1-2483-length-15441-cov-6_pt1 | contig 15441 bp, 13 predicted proteins | sample MGYA00564399_ERZ1292629 | MGnify/ENA primary metagenome ERZ1292629 (study PRJEB36523, sample SAMEA6512636) | groundwater metagenome | collected 2019-01-08 | study: AquaDiva: Metagenomics assemblies of 32 groundwater samples
GACAAGCCACGTTGATCGGCTGACGGAATTTTCGGCGGTTCCGGCTTAGAACCCCAAAATGGGCGATGGCCCCAAACACATGGAAGATGAGCTCGCCGGCAGCTGACGAAGTGTCGATCTTTTCTTCAAGGCTCAAGAGCGCGATGCCCTGACCGCGTAGCGTCTCAACCGTGGTGAGAAGTTCGGCAAGCGAGCGCCCAAGCCGATCGAGGCGGACCACCGCCAGCGTGTCACCCTTGCGGGCATAGGCGATTAGCTCAGCCAGACCGGGCCGTTCCATGCTCTTACCTGAAATGACATCGGTGAAGATTTTGATGGCGCCAGCCTTCTCCAGACGCATGGTCTGGCCCGCAACGTCCTGATCGCCGGTGCTGACGCGGGCATAGCCCAGAATATCACCCATGCCGCACGTCTCCCAAACGGTCGTTCTGTGGACGCTATGGAGGGCAGCCGCTGCGCCCCACCCATATCCGTCCACATACTATGTCTCTTTACTCCTCGCTGTCCATAGGCCCAGATGACCTTTTGTGGACAGGAAACGGCATGACGAAGCGCAAGCATCAACTCCTGACCGAGAGCGAACGCGATCAGATACTCGCCATCCCGACCGATCGCGACCATTTGGCCCGGCTCTATACCTTCGAGCCTTCCGATATCGAGATCATCGGCGCGCGACGGGAGCGACGGAACCAGTTGGGCGTGGCGCTGCAACTCGCGCTCCTGCGGCACCCGGGCATCACGCTTGCGCAGTTGATACAGGACAGGGGAGCAATACCCCATGATCTCGCCGCTTTCGTCGCGGAGCAACTTGGTCTGCACGTAACCGAGCTGGCCAACTATGCGGCGCGGGATCAGACAATGACGGATCATGCCCGTGAGCTGGCGGCGCGTTTGGGGCTTCGGGGGCCAACCCGCGCCGATATTCCCTTCATGGTCGAGGCGGCCGCGAGAACGGCATGGGCGACCGACAAGGGGATGACGATTGCGATGGGCGTGGTCACCGCCCTGCGCGAGGCCCGGATTTTGCTGCCGTCCATCTCCACCATCGAACGCGCCAGCAGCGCGGGACGTGCCCGCGCGCGCAAGCAGGCCGCCCACGCCCTGATCGCCGATCTCAGCGCCGAACAGGTCCAGGCCCTCGATCAGCTCTTCGACGCCGCCGGCGGCATGAGCCATCTCGCCTTGCTTAAGACCATCCCCGTCGCGGCCAAGCCCGATCACGTCCGCCAGATCCTCGACCGTCTGAGGCAGGTGCGGAAGATCGGCATTTCCCCCGACGTCGCGGGCCGCATCCACGCGGACCGATTTCGGCAATATGTCAGGGAAGGCCGTGCGTCGCCTGCCTATATGATCGAGCGCTATATTCCCTCCCGGCGATGCGCCACGCTCGTTGCCTTCCTGCTCGATCTTGAAGAACGGCTGACGGACAGCGCCCTGGAGATGGCGGACAAGCTGATCGGCGGCATCTTCACCCGCGCGAAGAACGCCCAGGCGCGCAGCTATGCCGCCACGTCGAAGAACGTGGCCCGGCTGATGCTGATCTTCCGCAGGACGATCGACGCGCTCACCGATGCAGTCGATACTGGCGAAGATCCTATGGAGGTCCTGGATGCCTCAGTAGGATGGCACACCCTCCTGAAGGCCAGACCGGAAGTGGCGACGATCGCGGAAACCGCCAATCTTGATCCGCTGAGGGTCGCGGCCGACCGCTATGCGACGTTGCGCAAGTTCGCCCCTGATCTGCTTGAAGCGCTACAGTTCAGGGCCGGAAAGGGCAGCGCGAAAACGATTGCCGCTATCGAGATGCTGCGCGACCTCAATAGGTCGGGCAAGCGCGATCTGCCTGCCGACGCTCCGATGCCCTTCCGCAAGGAATGGCAGAAAATCGTCATGGGCGATGACGGCAAGATCAATCGGCGGCTCTGGGAAATCGCGACTATCGCGCATCTGCGCAACAAGCTGCGCTCCGGTGATGTCTGGGTGGAACGATCGACGGGATACCGCCAGTTCGACAGCTACCTGCTAAGCGAACCGAAGGCCAAGCCGATCGTGTCGGCTCTTGGTCTGCCACCCACAGCCGGCGAATGGCTCGAACAGCGGGGCCGCGAACTGGACTGGCGGCTGAAGAAATTCGCCCGGAGCCTGAAGCGCGACGCTCTGGAGGGTGTGCAATACCGCGACGGCCGCCTCCAGATATCCCCCGTTCGCACGATCGCAACGCCCGACGCCGAAGCCCTGGCCGACCGGCTCGATGCGATGATGCCACGCATCCGTATCACCGAACTGCTACATGAGGTGGCGCAGGAAACTGGCTTTCTTTCGGCGTTCACCAACCTGCGCACCGGCGAGCTATGTCCCAATGAAAATGCGCTGCTCGCCACGATCCTCGCCGACGCCACCAATCTCGGCCTGTCCCGCATGGCCGCCGCGAGCCAGGGCGTCACGCGCGATCAACTCCTATGGACCCATGACGCCTATATCCGCGACGAGAGCTACCGCGCGGCGCTCGCCGTCCTCATCAACGCGCACCACCGCCTGCCATTCTCGCGGGTATGGGGCGACGGCACAACGTCCAGTTCCGATGGTCAGTTCTTCAGGAGCGCGAAGCGCGGCGCATCGGGCGGCGACATCAACGCGCGCTATGGCGTCGATCATGGCTTCAGCTTCTACACCCATGTTTCCGATCAGCGCGGGCCCTACCACGTCAATGTGATCTCGGCCGCCACGCATGAAGCGCCCTATGTCCTCGACGGCCTCATCAGCCATGGCACCGATCTCAGGATCGTCGAGCATTACACCGACACCGGCGGAGCGACCGATCATGTCTTCGCCCTGTGCGCGATGCTGGGATTTCGCTTCTGCCCGCGCCTGCGCGACTTTCCGGACAGGCGGCTTGCGCCGATCGCGCCGGTTTCGGCCTATCCGTCCATCGCCCCGTTGTTGGGCAAGCGTATCCGCACCGACATCATCAATGAACAATGGGACGACGTGCTGCGCCTCGTGGGGTCGATCAAGGCTGGCCACGTCGCGCCGTCGGTCATGCTGCGAAAGCTCGCCGCCTACGAACGGCAGAACCAGCTCGACGTCGCACTACAGGAGATCGGCAAGATCGAACGGACCCTGTTCATGCTGGACTGGCTTGAAAATCCCGATCTGCGCCGGCGATGCCATGCCGGCCTTAAGGCCCCAGTGCATTATTGGGACACAGATTCACGGTAGGGCCTTATAATACCTCCCTGTCCTGCACATTTTGGCGAGCCTTATCTCCGTTCGTTTTCCACGCCGAGCTCACGCCACAGCCAAGAATAATCATACGTTGCCATCGGGTCGGTATCGTCGGGCTGTTGGGCACTTCGATTTTCGATATATTTCAGCCACTCCACAAGTTTGACTCGCCCGTTCGCCGACTTTGAGGCTTCGCGCGGGGTGATGTCCCCAAGCATGCCGACTGGCTGATCGAGTGTTTCTCGATATGATTTGTCGAGCATCTCATGAACAAGCTTGGTCGCAATCTCTGGCGGGACGACCGATTGGGGCGCGTCATTTCCTTCATGATCCGCACGCATCTGATCGATAGTTTGAATCTCGGTTAGCGGCGCGCGCACCAGATTTCCAAGAGCTTTAGTAAATAACGGCGTGCCTGCTTTCGCACGTTCTGCCGAATTTACCGTCAGGGTGACGAACCGTCCTTTCATCTCAATATTGCCCAGTATTGGGGTTCCGTCTTCCATCGTGCTGTTGAACGCCACACCGTCAGCTTTCTTGTCTTTCCGTTTGGTTGGCCTGGTGCCCAACCAATTCCAGAACGTCGCGCTTTCGCGATGCAGTGTTTTGACGGTATCAAGCTTTGTGCCAATGGCCTTTTGGGTCACGCCCGCAGCGATTGGGAAACGCACAATATGGAAGACCAGTTCGTCGCCATCGCTGTTGTAAACCATCGGCGCAATGAGACCCATGGCCTTGGGCAAGGTGTCGAACAGCCAGGCATTGGTGAACAGCGACGCCGCGTCGGCGAGCAGCGCATCACGATCGGCATGAATGCCTTCATCCCGACTTTGCCGGCAAAGGTCATCAAACCCCTTCTGAAACAGCGTTGTGCCTTCCAGGGTAAAAGGCAACACACCACCAGCCAGAATGTACTTGCCGTTCATTGGCACAACGCGTGCCGCGATCCTGTCCCATGTTTTGAGCGATTGCGTCGCCGAATGTTCATGGACAAGCATCGGATCGCCGCCGCGCACCATGTCGCGGAGCGTCATTGATTGGCCCGGCACAATTTCGCTGACTTCGTAGAGGCTCATCACGGATGTGCGCAGCGCCTTCATATAGGATTTGTTCTGCACTTTCTCGTTCCAGCCCCGCCTTTTTATATAATCATCGACGATGTTGAAGCCTTCCGGCTCGAAGTCCTGCGTCAGAAAATCCTCGAACGCACAGCCCCAAAGTGTGCGATCCCAGTGTTCCCCCAGAATTTCACCAATCTCTTCATATTCGATGTCAAGCGCGGTCATTATTGGCGCAAAATGGTCGCCCATGACCTCTTCAAGTCGGTCGTGCCACTCGGCACGCGACAGATATTTGATGAGGCCGCTCAAATCATTACTGGGTTTCATGCGGTCATTCTCCTCACAAAGCGGCCTCCTGCCGTGCAGCAGCGAGGACCCTGCTGATCGTTGGTTCGCTGACGCCATAAAGCTTGGCCATCTGCGCAGCGGTCTTTCGACCGGTTATCACGTTTTCCACGACATCGCCGCGCTGCGAGGGTGTGAGTTTCGGGCGACGCCCACCTACACGGCCCTCAGCGCGGGCTTGAGCAAGGCCGGCGGAGGTGCGCTCGCGGATCATCGCGCGCTCGAACTCCGCGAAGCTGCCCACCATTTGCATCATCATCCGTCCTGCAGGGGAAGTCGTGTCGATGTTTTCGGTGAGCGAACGAAACCCACCGCCTGCGGCTTCGATGCGGTCGAGGATGTGAAGCAGGTCCTTGAGCGAGCGCGAAAGCCGGTCGAGCTTCCAGACGGTCACGACATCGCCGGTGCGTAGCTGGTCAATCATCCGGTGCAGCTCGGGACGATCCCAGCGTCCGCCACTGGCCGCTTCCTCGAATATGCGTTCGCACCCAGCTCCTTTGAGCGCGCGACGCTGGAGCGCCGTGCTTTGATCGTCGCCTTTCGAGACACGGGCGTAGCCGATCAACACCTGTTGTCCCTTTCACAAACGAACGTTTTCGTTGCCGATTTGATACCGACGAAAATCTGCGGCGTTGCGTCTTGCAATAACCTCTTTCAAAACGATGCCAAATGGCAAGAGGTTTTTGAAGGGAATTTGTAGTGCCCGCCCGTATCCCGATGACAGAAAAGCAGCGGGCGGCACTGCTGGCGCTGCCAGACACCGAAGAAGCGGTCGTCCGCTATCACAGTTTCGATGAAAATGACCTTGCGGCCATCGCGGAAGCTCGCACTCCGGAAACCCGGCTCGGCTATGCGCTCCAGCTTGGCTGCCTTCGCTTTCCCGGAAGGCACCTGCAAAAAGGCGAATTGCTCCCGGCTATCATGCTCGACCATATTGCCGAGCAGATTGGCGTCGATGTCGATGTTATCGCCCAGTTCGCTCGCCGGATGCAAACCCGCTACGAGCAGCTCGCTGCCATCAAGCGGCGGTATGGTTTTCACGATCTCACCCACCCCCGGCGGGCAGAACTTGCCAAATGGCTTGCCATTGAGGCGCTTGGCCTGACTGACGGCAAGGTTCTGATCGAACGACTGATCACCAGAATGCGCGAGCAGCGCATCATCATCCCGGGCGTCTCGGTGATCGAGCGCATGGCCGGTGAGGCGATGCACGCTGCTGATGTCTGCGTCACAAGCGATGTCCATGCTCTGATCGACGACGAACAGCGCAGCGCGCTTGAAGCCCTGCTGATTGAAAAAACCCATGCACAGCAAAGCCGCCTCAGCTGGCTGCGCGAACCGGCGTCACGGGTAGGAGGTCGAAGCCTCCTCGAAATCCTCGACAGGATCGATTTGGTTCGTTCAACAAAATACGCCGAGGTCACTGTTCCCGACGAATATTTGCCACGGCTCGCATTGATGGCGCGCGAGGGTGCACGGCACACCGCGCAGGCACTTCAGCAGATGGGACCGGCACGCCGCCTGACAACATTGGTAGCAACACTGCGGGAGCTGGAAGCAACATTGAGCGATGCAGCAATTTCGATGTTCTCGGCATTGGTCGGTCGCGCCAATCTCAATGCGCGCAAACGGCTTGAGGAGACGATTGCCGTTGCCGATGAACAGGGGCGTGCACGGCTGACGCGCATTGCGGCAGTACTCGAAGCATTGGCCAAGGCTGCTCGTAGCGGCAGCGATATTGCTGCTGCCGTCACGGCAATCGCCGAGCTCGACATCATTGAAGCCGATGCCGCGCTGATCAGGCGAACGATCAAGCCGGGGCGGCCCGATGTCCTGGGTGAGCTCGTGTCAGAATACCGGGTCTTCAAGCAGGTTGGCGGCCGATTTCTTGCGTCTTTCGCATTCGAAGGCCGAACGGCAACAGGACCGCTGCGCACCGCGATGGGGGTGTTGATTGAACTCGCTGGAGACTGGCGTAAAGCGCTGCCTGCTGAAATTCCGCTCGGCCATATCGACCTGCGCTGGCATCGCCATGTCGTGAGTGGTGGGAAAATCGACCGCACCTTTTGGGAACTGGCTACCTACTTTGGAGTTTCGGCCGCACTGACGTCCGGTGATCTCTGGGTTCCCACATCGCGCATCCATCGCTCGCTTGAAGATTTGCTGACGCCGCGAATATCAGCGACCGCGAATGTTACTGTGCTTTTGCCGAAGTTACCAAGGCTGAGCGCCGACGAATGGCTCAGCCAGAAAGCAGCTCAGCTGGACGCTGCCCTGCTCGAAACGGCCAATGGGCTGTCTGGCAAAGACCAGCTACTGTTCACCGGTGACAAGCTCAGATTCCCCAAAGGGCCCAGGGCCGAAGAGCTTGAAAATGATCCCGCCAAGCTGCTTGCCTCGCGCACCTATGGCGCGCTGCCGACGATCCGGATTACAGATGTGCTGTCGCAGGTCGCCCAGTGGACTGGCTTCGTTGATCATTTTGGGCATGTATCGTCAGGCCTGCCGCCGAGCGACGAACGGGCATTTCTCGCCGCGTTGATAGCTGAGGCAACCAACCTGGGCTTGACGCGAATGGCCGATATTTGCGGTGTAGCGTCCCGGCGGGCGCTACTGCGGATGCAGACCTGGCACATGCGTGAGGACACATTCCGCGCCGCGCTTGGATCTTTGACCGATGCCATTCATGCCGAGCCGATGGCCAAGTGGTTCGGTGAAGGCTGGCGCGCCTCTGCCGATGGCCAGCATTTCTACCTCGGAGGCCCAGGCGAAGGCGGTGGGACGGTCAATGCGCACTATGGCCGTGATCCCATCGTGAAAATCTACACGACGATCACGGATCGCTACGCGCCGCTGCACCAGACTGTTATCGCCGGAACGGCAGGCGAGGCCATCCATGCGCTTGATGGCATACTCGGGCACGAAAGCGGGGTAGCCATCTCATCGCTGCATACTGACGGCGGCGGTGTGTCGGATATTGTGTTTTCTGTCATGCATCTGCTCGGCCTGAATTTTGAACCCCGCATCCCGCGCCTGTCCGACCGGCGACTTTACGCCTTCGAGCCGAAGGCGCGTTATGGAAGGTTGGCACCGCTGTTTGGTTATCGGCTCGATGCAAATCTAATCCGCGCGCACTGGGATGACATCAACCCTCTGATTGACGCGATGCGTAACAAGGTCGTGACGCCGTCGCTGATCTTCAAGAAGCTCTCGGCTTTCCGCCAGCAAAACTCACTGGCGGCAGCACTGCGCGAAATAGGCCGTGTCGAGCGCACCCTGTTCACGCTCCGCTGGTTCGAGGATCCAGCGCTGCGCAAGCAGGTCACTGCCGAACTCAACAAGGGCGAAGCCCGTAACACACTGGCGCGGGCCGTGGCATTCCACCGGCTTGGCCGTTTTCGTGATCGCGGCCACGAAAATCAGCAGACCCGTGCCGCCGCGCTCAATCTCGTTACAGCCGCCATCATTCTGTTCAATTGCCGATCACTAGATCGCGCAGTCAGCGCGCTCAACATACGCGGAGGCGGCAGTAATGACGAAGCACTTGGGCAGCTTTCACCGCTTGGTTGGGATCACATCAATCTGACCGGCGATTATGTCTGGTCGGACCCGGCAGAATTTGACGCCGATGGCTTCCTTCCGCTCAAAATCCGCCAGCGATGACCTGGCGGGCGAGTACTACCGTGAATCTGTGTCCCAATAATGCACTGGGGCCCTTAACAACAGCGAGCAGCGCCATGCCCTGACGCAAGCGATCTACACCTTCCGCCAGGGCCGCATCATCGACCGCAGCCATGAAGCTCAACAATATCGGGCATCAGGCCTCAACCTAGTCATCGCGGCGATCGTCTATTGGAACACGATCTACATGGCCGACGCCGCCCAGCATCTGCGATCGGCAGCGGCCCCGGTCCCCGATGATCTGCTTGTCCATACGTCGCCGGTTGGCTGGGAGCACATTGCCTTTTCCGGCGATTTCCTCTGGGATCGAGCCGCCGCTTCCGCTGGCCGCAAGGCCCTCAATCTTCCGCCGGACAGCCGCGCCGCCTAAGCGTTCCTCGGTTGTTCTCCCTTAGCGTTGCGTGTGGATGGCTCCCGCGTTGCGGTGCGATTTTCTGACGTTCTGACATGCCATATCGAGTGCAGTCGCGTGTCCGGCCTTTATGTGCAGCCTTTATACGGCTGCTGGCCTTGAAGGATTCCGCCAGCCCTGGCCTCCTCATCGTTTACGCGGACTCGAAGTCCTGTACGCTAAGCAGGTTTGCCGAAGCTCGGTGGATCGAATGGCTTGCCTTCAGTCGGTCTTCACACCTCAACCTTGTTTTGCCATCGCCTGCCAATCAGGCTGCGATCGCCAATTCCTTTCTTTCATACTCGACGCCGCGCGTCATCACCACCCATGCAATACGCGCCATCTTGTTGGCCAGAGCAACGGCCACGACCTTGGGCGGACGGCGATCAAGCAAGGCTTTGGCCCATTCAAAGCCTTTGACGCTGCCCGCCCGGACATGCCGCAGCACTGAAGTCGCACCGACGACCAGCAATTGTCGCAGGTAGCGATTGCCGCCCTTGGTAATCTTGCCCAGGCGGGTCTTGCCACCTGACGAGTTTTGCCGGGGCACGAGTCCAAGCCAGGCGGCGAAATGGCGGGCCGACCTGAAGCTCTGCGCGTTGGTCACCATCGACGCGAGCGCCGAGGCGGTGATCACACCAACGCCGGGGATGGTTTCAAGGATGTTGCTGACGTCGTTGCGATAATGCCAGCGGGTCAACTGCTTATCGATCCCGGTGAGCTTGTCCTGCAGTTCCTGAATGTGGCGCGCTAAGACGCCGAGTGTCTCGCGCGCCAGTTCCGGAAGATCGAGTTCGTCCCCTTTCGCAAGCCGATCGACCATGCGCACCACCTGCGCCACGCCGGTACCCGTCACAAGACCGAATTCGGCCAGATGGCTGCGCACGGCATTGAACATCATCGTCCGCTGCTTGATCAGCAGTGCCCGCGTTTTGTGCAGCACGCCGCCAGCCTGCTGGTCAACTGACTTGATTTCGACGAACCGCATTGTCGGCCGCGTCACCGCCTCGCAAATCGCTTCGGCATCGGCGGCATCGTTCTTCTGCCGCTTGACGTAAGGTTTCACGTAGATCGGCGGGATGAGTTTTACGTCGTGGCCCAGGTTCTGGAGCTGCCGACCCCAGTGATGCGCCGTTCCGCAGGCTTCGATCCCGATCAGAACCGGAGGCAATGCCGCGAAAAACTTCAACATCTGTCCGCGCTTCAATTGCCGGGTCACAACCACCTGACCCGCCGCGTCTACACCATGGACCTGGAACACCGACTTCGCGATATCCAGCCCAATCGTGACAATCTCACTCATCGTCCGTCTCCTCGCTCTTCAGCCGAGGCAGTCTGCCTCAGCCGGTGAGCGGGAGCCATCCACTCCATCGTTTAGCGTACCTTCCACGCTATGCCCTCAATTTCGTCTGGTGTCGGTCGTCATTCCTATCAGAAAAGGTTCTGGGACGGACTGTCCCCGCATCGCGGTCACCGCGTCCCAAATTTGGGACGCCATGTCCCAGTTAGAGGGACAGCGGATTCGGGTCCTTGGCCTTTTGCCTTCCTTTTGAGGAAATCGCGCGGCTTCCCACCGAGCTCCTTCATCCGCTGCTTGAGCGTCCGCGGTTCCGATGCACCCTTCCGAAGGGGCGGGGAAATGGCCGCGCCCTGAGCAAGGGATCTGTCTCGATGCAAGCAACACTCAAGCAGGGTCGGCGACTGGAGTTGGCGATCATCGCCATCGCCGCGCTCGTATTCGCGCTCCTCTGGTTCGCCGGCCCGGCCCATGCGGGTGCCGACACCACGTTCGACACGGCGCTCACCATGTTTACCGACTTCCTCCAGGGGTCGGGCGGCAAGATCATCACCGTTCTGTCGCTCGGCGGCGGGCTCGTCGCCCTGGCGTCCGGACGCTTCAGCCTCGGCCAGGTTGCCATCCCGGTCGGCGTCGGCGTCGGCGCGGGAACCGGTATCCCGATCGTCACCTCGACGGTCACCGCCACGATCTGACGCAAGCATTCCCCCGGTCAGGGTAGCAGCCCTGATCCGGGCGGGGGAGGGTGGTGCAATGGCCGGAGACAAATACGGCATACCGTCTCATCTGGATGATCCTGAGCTGATCGGGCTGTGGACGCTGGATGAGTTCCTGGCGATGGTCATCCCATTCACCTGGGGCATCCTGTTTCAGCATATCCTCATCGGGTTGATACTCGCGGTTGCGGGCTGGTGGGGTCTTAGAAAGGCGAAAGCAGGGCGCACGGCGTCGTGGTTGCTTCATCTGGCTTATTGGCATTTGCCAGCCGGTTTCACCGGCATGCGGGCCACGCCACCCTCATATCTCCGGCTGATGGCAGGCTGACATGGAAGTCGCTTATAGCCACGCGCAGAACCAGCGCCTCCTCAAGCAGCGCAACCTGCTGCTGCTCGCGGCATCCGCACTGGCCGTTCTGGCCGCGATCCTCCTGCTGATCGGCTTTTCGCGCGACCGGGAGGTCGTATTGCAGCCGGTGCTTCGGTCACCGCTCACCATCTCAAGCGCCGGGGTGAGCCGCGAATATCTCGAACTGATCACGCGGGATGTCGTGGTCCTCACGCTCGACCGCTCACCCAGTAACCTGGAATACTGGATGGAGTCAGTGCTCGCGATCGCTTCGCCACGCTCGCACGGTAAGCTCAAGACCGAGCTCCTCAAGATACTCGATGAGCAGCGCGGCTCGTCCATCGCCCAGTTTTTCACGATCCAGAAAATGGAGCTCGATCCCCGCAATCTGCGGTCTCGGGTCACCGGGGAGCTTCACACGATCGTGGGCGACAAGGTGATCTCGAAGGAGCGGCGGACCTTCCAGTATGACTGGGAATATTCGGGTGTTTCGCTTCGGCTCGTCGGTTTCGGAATGGTCTCAAGCGAAAAGGGACGCCCCTCATGATCATCGTCTATGCGGCCGGTGGCGCGGCCATCGGCACCCTTCTGGCGTCGCGGGTCAATTGCATGGTGAGCCGCAGCATTGGCGGTCTGGTGCTTGGCGTGTCGCTGATGTCGCTTGCCACTCCCGCATGGGCCGACCAGACCATCATGGCCGGCGATAGCGCTCAGGTCGACTGCCAGGCGTCCGCAAAGGACCTTACGCGGATCAGTCTGATCGAGGACGAGTTCGCGAGCGTCTCCAAGATCTCGACGGGCAATCCGATTGACGATTTCTCGGTCGTCAACGAACCGGTGAGGGGGGACATCTACCTGTCTGTCCCCAACGGGTTTTCGCGCTCTGCGCTCTCTTTCTTTGGAACCAGCAAGCGGGGCTACGTCTACAAGTTCGTTTGCCGGATCGGCGGCGACCAGGCCGCTCAGATATTCGTTTCCAACCCGGCCATTGCCAGGGCCCAGGTCGCGGAGACCATGCCGGCAAGCGCAGCGAGTGGCCCTCAGGATGCCGCCATCGAACTGGTCCGTGCGATGTACACGAACGGCACCGTCGAGGGCTTCGAGATGCGGCAGCGGTCATTCCGTCCGGTCTTTGTCGGCAATCTCAAGGTCCAGATGATCGCGGAGTATCGCGGCACTGATCTGATCGGGCGGGTCCTGCGCATAGAGAATGCGGGCAGCGACCCGGTCGAACTCACAGAGCGCACCGTTGCGCCAACCAGCGCGCTCGCCGTGTCGATCGCCGAACCCAAGCTCGCGCCGGGGAAGGTCACGACCGCCTACCTCGTATCATCAAACCAGAGGTAAGCCATGGCTCTTTCCGACATCTTCAAACGCGATCGCCGGCCTCTGGACCAGGAGGAAGGAGAGGGTGTTTCGCCCATCGCCGACGAGCTATCCGGAAACGAGGCTGTTCGGCGAAAGCAGCGCATGTTGCTGGCCGGGGTCGCAGGCGTCGGTCTGCTCGCTTCCTCATTCTGGATCTTTTCGGGCAGCGACAGCGCCGACAAGCTCGATAGCGATAAGGCAGCCGAGGTCGCGGTCTCGACCAAGGACATGGTCAACCGCAATCTCTCCCAACAGGAGTGGATGGCCCTTTCCGAAAACCGCTTTCAGGCGACCGAGAACCAGCTCAAGGCCGTGAATGGGCAGCGGGATCGCATGGATGCGCTCACCGCACAGGTTGAAGCGCTCAAAGGCCAGAACATGGCGATGCGCTCGGATGGGCAGAGAGTTGTCTCCGCCTATCAGGCGGAAAATGAGCAATTGCGTCGCCAGATCAACGAACGCGCGGCCGCTCCGCCGGCGCCGGCCCCTGGTCCGGCAGCGCTCTATGGTCCGCGCGGACCACAGGCCTATCAGCGTCCGGACGAACCGGGTTCGGGCCAGACTGCGCCCTCGGCGGGCTATGGCAGCGAGGTGAAACTCGTCAATTTCACGACTGCGGATACCAGCACTGCTTCCAAGATTTCAAAGGGCAACACGGTTTACACCGACAGCCCCAACTACCTTCCGCCCAACAGCTTCGCCTCAGCCAAGGTCATTGTCGGCGTCGATGCCAGCGCCGGGGTCAACAGCCAGAGCGACCCGCTGCCGGTCGTGCTGCGCATAACGGGTCCGGCACGGTCGGTTCTTCAGAACGGCAAGCTGCTGACCACGAAGATCCAGGGCTGCCTCGTCAATGGCGCGGCACGCGGGGACCTTTCCAGCGAGAAAGTCTACGTCAAGCTGCAGAAGATGACCTGCCCCCAGCCCGGAGGCCGGTACGCGGTGTCGGAGGTCAAGGGATTCCTGGCCTTTGGCGGCAAGACCGGCGTTCGCGGCCGGGTCGTGTCGCGCGAGGGCGGCCTCGTCACCCAGGCCTTTATCGCAGGCCTCTTCGGTGGCTTTGGGCGAGGCTTCTCCGCCAACGCCAATTCGGTTTTTCAAGGTACGACCATCACCAACGGCAAGCGCGACAAACTTTCCGCCGGCGAACTCCTTGAAGGCGGCTTTGGCGAAGGCGCGGCCCAGACCGGCGACATGGTCTCGAAATATCTGATCGAGCGCGCCGAGCAATATCAGCCGGTGATCGAGATGCCCACCGGCATCGATGTGGAAATCGTGTTCCTGGAGGGGGTTTATGTCCGCAATTAAGTGGCTGCGTGCGCGTGTTCCCACGGGCCTTTCGCGATCCTGGATCGCACCGGCTTCCGCAATCGCCCTGTGCTCGGTCATTGGCGCCGCCGGCGTTGCGGTTGCGCAGAACCTCGTACGCCCAGGCGCGAAGGTCGAGAGCCTCCTGAAGGCCCGCCTTCCCAAGACGGAACTGACCAAGGTCGACTGCGAAAAGCTGACCGGGCTTTGCGAAGTGACCGCGGGGGCCAATCTCTTCTATGTCGATCAAGGGGCCCGCTACCTGGTCATCGGCCGCGTCTATGACATGGAGACACGGCAGGATCTGACCGCCGCGCGCCTGCTCGAAATCAACCCCGACATGTTGGTTGGCGGCGCTGCTACGGCGAACGCCGCCGGGAGCCCCTCGGGTCGCGAGGAGGAGGAACTGGCGAGCCTGGGGCGGGGAGCGGCAGCCACAAAAGTGGCGCTTCCCGCCCGCCCCTCGACATTGCCGCTCGCCAGCCTGCCGAAGGATGGAGCGATCATATGGGGCAATCCGGCAGGGCCCATTGTCACAGTCTTCAGCGACTTCAGGTGCTCCTATTGCCGCGCCTTGAGCAATGTCCTGCGCTCGATGAACGTGCGTGTCGTCGAGCGGCCCATATCCGTGCTCGGCAGCCGGGATCTGGCGGACCGGGTCTATTGCGCAAAGAACCGCGAGGAAGCTCTTCATGCGGCCTATTCGGGCGAACCGCTGAGCGGCAGTTCTGCAAAATGCGACACTTCCGGGCTCGATGCCAATGAGAGCTTTGCCCGAAAGCACGGGCTTTCAGGCACGCCGGTCATTGTACGCAGCGATGGCGCGATGCTGGAAGGCTATCGTCCACGCGCATTTCTCGAAACCTGGCTCAAGGCGGCACGCCCATGATTGGGAAACCAATCCGGCGGCGTGCCGGCAGCGCCCCCACGCTCCTCGCGTTCTTCGCCCTTGGCGGCTGCGCGAGCCTTGGGGGAAACATTGCGGGTAGTTTCTCCTGCCCCGCCCCCGACGGGGTGTGCGCACCGGCCTCCGCTATCGACGATCGCGCTTTGGCGATGATCTCCGGCGAGGAGGGGGACCGCTTCATTCCGGCCGGGGCCGATGCGGCACCGGCGGGCAATGTCTCGGCCCGCCAGATCAGTCGCACCGCATTGGCGACCTCCAACGCGGGTGTCTCCCCCGTCGGGGCGCCCCGAACGTCCGAAAAGGTGCTTCGCATCGTCTTCCAGCCCTATGTCGATGAGCGCGGCCGCCTCCACGAGGCAAGCGCGATCCATGCCGTCGTCCAACAGGGCGAATGGCAGGAGCAGGCCCGTCAGGACGCGGCCATACTTCCGCCGACAGGACTTGCTGCTACGGGAGCCGGCGGCGAATCCATCAGCGACGCGCTTGCGCGAGATGATGCCGCCCCAGTCGGCGCGATCTTGCCTGATCCTGCAGCCGTAGCTGCGGCTCGCGCGAGGGTCGCCAATCCGATCGACGGAATAAAGGCCGATGTCGCGCAGCGCCTGCACGCCGATCGACCACGCCCCACATCGCCTCAGGCCGTCTCGAAAACGGTCGGGATCACCAAGCAAGATGGGACCGCGCAACCAGAACGAGCGGCCGGCTCTATCGGCTCGAACGCAGTGCAGAAGCCGGTGTCCTGTTGATTTCCACTGAGAAGTGACCCGGGTTTTCCATCGAGAAGTGACCCGTC
>ERZ1292629.2486-Hain-H43-01um-R1-2486-length-15419-cov-4_pt1 | contig 15419 bp, 28 predicted proteins | sample MGYA00564399_ERZ1292629 | MGnify/ENA primary metagenome ERZ1292629 (study PRJEB36523, sample SAMEA6512636) | groundwater metagenome | collected 2019-01-08 | study: AquaDiva: Metagenomics assemblies of 32 groundwater samples
ACCAAAACTGCACTTCGTCATCAGTAAGTAATGGAACAAACGTAACCTGTGCTTACACAGGCTCAAAAGTTCATGGGCATAATCTAAGTTTGTCAATTAACGCCTCAAGCAGTGGAAGAAATTCTGTCATGGCTTCAACAAGTAATATCACAATAGGCTTCAATAATCCTGTAATCAGAACAGTATCAATATCACCGCCTCAGATATGGATAAATACGACCACAGTAACCACATCAGGTGTATACGAAAACATAGATGGTGACAATGGCGGAGTTACCACGCAAATTTATTATGACTCAGTAAATACCCAAAACTGCACAAGCTCTAATGTAGCCAACGGCACTAACGTAACTTGTGCATATACAGGAGCAAAGATTCATGGGCACAATTTGAGTATGAGTATGAATGCTTCTGTAAACGGTTTGAACTCAAATATTGCATCAACAGGAAACATAACGATAAGTGATAACTCTCCACTTGCAAGAACCGTATCATTGTCTCCAACAGTTGCTTATGTTAATACAACACTTACAGGTTCACTGGTTTGTGAAGACATAGATTTAGATACTATGTTAGGAGAACTTAGATTTTATAACAATTCAAACATTATTCAGACAAGTAGTTTCACGGGTTTGTCAAATGGTACGAACAGCACTGGAACTTTGTCGTTGAAATTTGAACACTTTGGAAATGTAAGCATAGCTGGTAATTGTTCGTCAAGTGGATTATTTTCTCTCACATCATCAACAGGTAACACTACGATTACAGATGCCCCACCGACAATATCTACATATGCTTTTAACCAAACAACATACAGAAAGAACGGTGCGGTTAATTTATCATTTATACCTAATGACATAGACAAAGACCAAATAAATGCTAGTGTACGAATATTCCTAAATGGTGCTTTAGCTCAAACTACTCCTTTTGCAGTCCTAGTTGCTAATGGTACAAACGTAACTTTTGCTACTAACTTTGTACTAAGTACAGGTGATAATATATCATTCCAAATGAACGTAACAAGTAATTTGTTCTCGGCTGTATTTAATACCACAAACATAACTCTAGTTAATAACTACCCAGTGTTATCTAGCTTATCAGTATCACCTGCTCAAATCTGGACAAATACTACCACACGCACAGCTTCAGTAGTATGTACAGATGCCGATTCAGACTTATGTTCAGTAACATTCCAGTTCTATAATACTAGCATAAATGTATTTAACATAACAAATTCGTCAATAGCATCAGGAACTAATATAACTGCTACAATAACACTAGTTACTAGACACTTCGAGAATTGGTCAGTTCGAGTTAATGGAACTGATACATTGGATAACTCTAATGTTTTATCAACAATCAATCAAACAGTTTTAGACAATAATCCGATTTCTCGTAACCCATCAATATCGCCACCACAGATTTGGTTGAATACTTCAACAGTGATAGGAACAGGTATATATGAGGATATAGACGGAGATTTAGGTGGATTTTCTATAATGTGGTATTATGATGCTGTAAATGTTCAGAATTGCACTTCATCTTCGGTAGCTAACGGAACGAACGTGACATGTGCATACACAGGCAGTAAAGTGCATGGTCATAATCTGAGCCTTTCAGTGAATGCTTCAAGTAACGGTCTTAATTCTGTTGTAGCTTCAACAGGAAATATTACAGTGGGCTTCAACAACCCAGTAATAACTACAGCCTCTTTGTCGCCACCTCAAATATGGATTAACACAACAACAGTTACAGCAAGTGCAGTATGTAATATTATAGACCTTGATACTTGTGGTCTAACGTTTAATTTCTTTTATGACAGTGTAAATGTACTGAATGTGACAAATTCTGGCGTAGCTAACGGAACAAACACAACCGCAATTTATACAGGAGCAAAAGTTCATGGACATAATTTATCATTCAGCGTAAACGCAACAAGCAATGGGTTATCATCTAATGTTTTTTCAGTTGGAAACACAACAATCGGATTTAATAATCCAGTTATAACTTCCGTAGCATTGTCACCTGCAGTAAGATTAACAAACGAAACGTTTACCTGCGGAGCGGTGTATAACCATATAGATATGGACTTGGGTACTTTGTTAATGAATTTCTATAAGAATAGTGTCATAGGTCAATCCAATCAATTCTTGTTAGTAGCTAACGGAACAAATTCCACGGCAACATATGACCACAGCAATTATAATAGATTTGACAATATTTCATGTTCTGCAAATGCTACAGTTAATGGAAAGTTCTCTGATTTAGTTTCAACAGGAAACATAACAATATCGGATTCGCCACCAACAATCCCAACATTCGCTTTCAACCAGTCTGCATATACTAAAACTCAACCAGTTAATCTCTCGTTCATAGTAAATGATATAGATAATGACCAGACAAATGCTAGTGTTCGAATATTCCAAAATGGTATTGGCGTACAAAACACAACGTTTGCCGTTCTTGTTGCTAACGGAACAAACACGACCTTCACTACAACATTCACATTGAATAGTGGAGACAACATATCGTTCCAGATGAATGTGACAAGTAATCTATTGTCGGCACAATTCAACACGACAAATATAACAATAGTCAATACTGCACCTGTTGTGAACTCTTTCAAGCTGGTCACAACGAGCATAGACGGTAGTCCAGATGTCCGTTTTAGGTTAAACGTAACTGATGCGGATGGGGCAAGTGACATTGATAAATGTTTCTACGGTTCAACTCAAACAACTGCGACAGGTGATTTCTGCGAGATAAACGTAACAGATGCCTTAACTCAATCAGGCTTGGTATGGGTGAATGACACAAGCAATACAAACGCTTCTTTTGTTTTCAGCTTCTCGGCTTATGTCGGAACTCTCGGAGAACAGACAGGATTTGCTCATACAACTGCTGTGCAGAGAGGCAACAGAACAATAACCATAGTTAATAATGACACGACAAATGTTATTGACATAGAAATCAACCAGTCAACTCCAACAGGTGGGACTCTTGTGGAAGGTGTAGAGCAAAAGGTTATTTCAGCTCTTGCAACGACAGGTTCGGTAATATTTTCAGGTGTATGGTCTGGTGACTGGATAACAGGAGAAACAGTTACAACAACAAGATTCACTGGCAGTAATTCATCAAGAACAAATACGTTGGCGACACAATATCTATTGAATGAAACCAAACTTACCGTAACAAACGGACAGGCATTTACTTTTACGGCAGTCAACTATTCTGCTTTATGCTCACAAGTCAACCAACCTGCTAATATTAACACGGCAACAGGCACGACAGATATATCAACTAATTGCACTACAATTGAATCTAATAACGACTGGATAGTTTCTGAAACTGTAACACAAATCAGACTAGTAGGAAATAATCTTACACAAACAAACAACCTTACAGATCAATGGGCTTTCAACGAAACAGAATTGAATGTTACAAATAACTTCGTCGCCGCAATTGCAGGAATAAACTTGTCGGCACAGTGTTCTGGCGTAAACCAACCTGCAAATGTAAACATAGCGACTGGCACGACAAGAGCATCAAATAATTGCACGACAGTGGAGATTAGAAATGACTGGATAACAGGCGAAACAATAACATTGCATAGGCTTGTAGGATATAATGCAACACGGACTCAAAATAATACTCTGCAATATGTGCTAAATGAAACTGAATTAAACGTTACAAATACTCTTGGAGTAGCTATCTTGCAGGTTAACCTTACCCAAAACCAGTGTTCAGGAGTGAATCAGCCCGCTTTAGTTACAATAGGAACTGGAACTGGCAGAGCATCTAATAATTGTTCAACAAATGAAACTTCAAACGACTGGATTACGGATACGAAGACAACAGAAGCCCAGTACACAGCTTTAGCAACGGAAGCGGGTTATGCGACTTATTCATTCAGGCTCGTCAATATTACGAATACTCTGGCTACTGAATTCAAGGGTGTTTCGTTCCAATCCGTATGCCGAACAGGATGGATAATAAATCAGACAACAAATGTCACGGCATCTGAAAGCAGAATAAACCAGTCCTTTACGTGTAACTCAACAAACATCGTGACGAAATCCAGAACAGCGTTTAACATAACTGAAATTATTTACGTAGGAGTCAATGTTACAGCCAATATGACGGTCTTGACAAATAATACCGATACTCTGATAGCGTATAATTCTGTTCTTGTTAATGTCTCATCAAATAACCTTATACCATTCAATTCGCTTACTAATTGGTCGATAGTCAATGATACGAATTTGCCGCATTATTTTATGAATCTTTCAGCGAACCAGACCAATTTGAAGAACATCGTAATAAAAAGCCAAGTTCCTTTAGCCAATAGAATAGGGACATCTGGTCAGAATTGTATCGGTTATATAGATAATCTAACTTATTGTGAATACAAGAATGCAGTTGTTACAGCTGGCTTCGGTATCCAGACAACTGCTACAACTTACAAGTATCGTGGATTTGTTAATGTTACGGATGCGAATGTTTCTGCTTATGAAGTCAGATTTGCGATACCAATGAGTGAGGTTAATGACAGCTATTTGGATTGGGGATACAGGGATAGCGGGACTGAGATAGTACAGGTCAATTCATCAAGCAATAATGTTTCATTCACAACAAACAGCACGCATGTGATTGTAGTTGTTGGTGCTAATTATTCTGGAACTGGTCTTAGCTTGAATGTAAGCACCTATATGTTCTATGTTGAATGGAACAAGGTTGTTAGTCAAATCATTGGTTCTGTTGGCGGAACACCTACTGGCGGCGGGGGTGGAGGAGGCGGAGGCGGATCAGGTTGTGCTATAAATGGCGGATTTTGCAGTGCGAATACTGATTGCTGTGCTGGAAGCTATTGCAGCTTTGATGGTCTTTTAGGCAAGTGCAAGGCTGCTGGTCAAGAAGGGTACTCATGCAAGAACGATGCTGAATGCACCAATGGGTTTGTTTGCGGAATTCTTAAATCATGTGTGAGAAGCCAGACAGAAATAACAGCATTGCAAAACGTAAGGTTTGATATTTACCCTACAGAACTGACACCAGAAACAGACCAGATATTGATGCCAAATGCGGTTTATGATATTTCAAGTCCTCTAGCCGTGGTAAATACTGGCAGCCAGCCGTTCATACCGAAAATAACGTTACAATGTTCCGAATCTAATCTTTGTGCTAAGGATTGGTGCAAGTTCAAGACAGGAGTAAATGAGAACATCGTACTATTTGAGAGCATTCAGCCGAACCAAACATTGCTTCCGAATGGTCAGCAGAATTACTATATGACATGTAATATTCCTGCAACTGCCAGCGAAGGTTTTGTTTACCAGTTCCAGTGGTGTGCGAATGTTGCGGGTACTCAGGCTACAAAATGCGGAAACGTTTATATACCTGTAGGTCAGCAAAATAAACAGTCTTATGGAAGCAGCCTTAAATTTGCAAGCGATACAGTTGGCAAAGACGTTGTTTGTTTTGAATCTATTCCTACGAAGTCATGTTTAATCCCTATAGATCTAGGCGTGCCTTTTAGCATTAATTTCTTAGACATAATCATGGGCATACTCTTGATCGCAGCAGGAGGAATATACTTTAAAAATAAGACGGTTTTGCTTCCAACAGTCCTGATTATCATCGTGATTTTCTTGTTTATATTGAGACTGTACATGTGACTTCTCCCACACCTAAAGAATGTGGGTTTTCCCGCTCACCTATGATAAGGAAGATCACCTTTCAAGTGGCTCAAAGATATACCACCAGAAGACAGAATAGTTCACGTTGGAATAGTTGTTGTGTTCTTAATTTTTGCAAGATCTTTGTTTTTCGCAAGTGGTCAGTTTGATTCTATCTTTTGGCTTTAGGCATGTGGCGAGAACATATAACCCGCAACTTATAAATGCTTATATCTGACTTGAGACAAGTAATAGAAGGCGATTAAATGAATAAAGGGATCAGTTCGTTGGCTTTAGTGGTTATTGTAATAATAGCGGTTATAGGAATATTAGCTATTGTTTCTATTCTTATACCTAGCTTAACCAAGTCTAGTACAGGAACATATGGGCAAGTTTATACAGGATCAATAGACCAATGCAGGACAGGAGAAACGTCATGCAACAGCAATGTTATATTGAAATGTACTCAGGTAGATGTTGGCACTGGCGGAAACGGGATGCCTCTAAAAGTTTATCAATCAGATAAGTCATGCCCTTCTGGAACAACCTGTTCATCAACAATAGGAACTGACGGCTTGTCTGTTGCCAATTGCGTTGGGCAGCCTTCTCAAACTGTGTGTACAGAGGGTCAGACTGCTTTCAGATGTGCTGGTACAAATGCCTATATTAAGTATGGTTGCACGTCTGGCAAAGTGACGGGAACTCAGCAATCATGCCCGCAGAACCAGATATGCTCTCAGGATCAGGGCAAGTGTGTTGATGTCACTACTTCACAACAGAGAGCTAACTGTGCTTCATTGGGTGGCGATCAATATTGCAAGAATTATGGGTATGACAAATGCAATGTAAATACTGGAACATGCGAAAAGACCGCTTCTATAATACCTGTAATTTCTGGCGGAACAACTAATCCGATTGTTGACTGGATTGCAAATTTGTTTCAACCATCTACGGGAACAGTAACTACGCAACCATCTACGGGAACAGTGCCTATTTTGCCTATTCAAGCTAGTTGCCCAAGTGGTCGATTAGCTGGACAGGGGTACTGTTCTTACAATAGTGGTTATATATGTGATTCAAATGGGCAGGATTCGCTGCTTATAACATGTTCAACAGGAAAGACATGCCAAATAGGATCAAGCGGAAGCCCATACTGCATGGGTTCTGTTGCTGTAAAATGTCCAGATGGTCGCAGTACTGGTCAATATAGATGTTCGTCAAACGGGGCTTATGTTTGCAATAGTGATGGCTCGGAAAGCAAGACGTTGACATGCTCGACTGGATGTAATGTTGTGTATGGCACTCCTATATGTAATGACGTAACTGCGACAGCTCCTCTTATAGGAACAATTACGCAGCCTATTTGCAGTACGACTGGCGGACTTCCATTCATTGGCGATGTATATTGTTGGCTAGGATTGCAAGGGATACGTGGTTAAGATGGCAAAGCGTATATATGAAGAAAAAGGAAAACGAACTGTTAAAGTTTTTGGTAAAACTGTTTATCATAAGCGTTGGAAAAAGTATAAAACTGGTGATTAGATGAGAAATAGACGTGTTATGGTTTCATTGCCTGCTGAGAATGAATCGGATGCTGTAGAACAAATAGAGGACGCTTTGGAACATTCAACGGTGGATTTAGATTATAAAGTTAGCGGTTTAAGAAGAAAGCAAAAGAAAACGAAAAAAGCTAAAAAGAAGAAATACAGGTCTGGTGACTAATATGGCAATGGTAAATAAATCGAAATGTCAGTTTTGCAGTCATGGCGTGCTAGAGATGCAGGGACGTATTTTTGACAAGAACGGAAAACCTCACGAATGCAAACCTTTAAAACGTGCTAAACAATCAAGCGGGTACAGAAGTGGTGACTAGATGAAAATAATTGATATTTTGTTGTTGCGGGATTTTGACGAGAATTTAGAATGGAAAAAGTGATAGTTATGAAATGTACTTTATATGGTCATAAAAAAGGGTGTAGGGGTTACTATGATCCTAAATGTGATATTTACGGAAAGAAAAAACGTAAGAAAAGATTTGGTGGAGATTAATCATGGTGAATTGTTTATATTGTGGGCGAGGCGGAAATGAAGACTCTATGCTAGGCGTAAAAATGCCTCACTCTAAAGGCTTACTTTATGCTCATCCAAATTGTGCCAAAAAAGCAGCCAAGAAGTCTCACAAAAGAACAGGATACAGAGGGGAATAAAAATGGTAGAAAGATATACACATGATGAAATACATGGGCGGACAAGTGTAACGGGATTTCCACCGACAGTTAAGAAAGGGAACAAGACTTACTATTTTGTAGGTGGTTCTTTAATTTATTTTGGCAATGATTTTAGATCAATAAAAAAGAATTTGAAAAAAGAGAGTATCAGATTTATTGTTGTTCCTAATAAATGGACAAATAGTGGGATGTTGATATATCCAGATACGCAAAACATTCATTTGGCAAATTACACGGATCAATGGTTTGAAAATAAAACAAAATCCGCTAAGAAAAAATCTTATCGTTCAGGTGATTAATATAAGAAAAGGAATAAGCAGTGTTGCGGCGGTTGTGATTGCCGTAATAATAGTCGTGTTTGTTATAGTTCTTGCTTTCATGCTTATGCCTCTTTTAACGGCATTTACTGCACCGAAAGCACCCGAAGTGGTACAGTGCAGGTTGAATAGTGATTGTTCTTCGTATTCTTATTGCATTCAGGGTGCGTGTGTAAAACCGACACAACAGGAGATTCAACAGAATGTAGGGACTTCTTGCGATAGGAACGCTGAGTGTGGTACTGGATTGTATTGCTCAAAGAATACGGTTGGCTGGGGCGAATGCAGACGCTACGGTGATGTTGGGGATTCTTGTGGTGCTGATACTTCATGTATGCAAGGACTTACTTGTCAGGGTGGATTTTTGGGTGTTGGTTCGACTTGCCAAGAAAAGATTATAACAACGACTATTCCAGCGAATTGCCCTACTGGTACGACATATATATCTGGCAATTGCATAACACCACAAGTATTGGAAGAACGACCTTATTGTAGTACGCTCGGCAAAGTTCCATTCATTGGTAGCGTGTTTTGCGGGCTTGGATTGCAAGGGATAAGTGGTTAAGATGGCAGAAGCATTACCTATTTACAAGATCAAGGGAAAGTTTTATTTCAGAGATGTCAGATTACAGGAATATAGAAATGTTGAGAATCCAAGTGAAAGACTGCATTTTGATGATGTCCGTTTAAGTGACTTTCAAAAACCTACAAAAATAGATACTAAGAAGATAAACAAGAAGTATCGAAGTGGTGATTAGATATGACAAAGAAAATACGGAAGAGTATAAGGAGTCATTGTTCGTATTGTAATAACGGAAAAGATTTGGGAAAGAGAGAAAAATGTCCGTCATGCAATCGAACATCTTAATAAACCTTTTATTTGGAAAGTAAAAAGTGAACAAGCAATGAAAACGAAAATTAAATATAGGTCGGGAGATTAATCATGACAAAAACATCAACGGCAGTTATTATAGTTATATTGGCTTTAGTTGTGGCGACTTCAATACTTGCCGTGTTTTATTTTACGATGAGTAAAGCTCCTGCTGGTTGTTCGTCAGATGCAGTGTGCAAACAACAGTATGGCTCAGATTACGTTTGTAGAGGACAAAGTAGTGGCAATGCAGGTTTTTGTGTGAAGTCTACTTTGTGTAATGGTGGCATACCTGTAATTAATTGGCTTGGATGTTTACTTGGTGTTTAAAAATGGAAACAAAAATAATAGCGATTATTGCAGTTTTGGCTATTGTGATTAGTGTTCTCGCTGTTCTGGTAATTACTGAACAACGGCGATATACTTCTTATGTTCGTTATACACAATGTCAGGGACTTGCTGGGATTGGATGTGCCTTACAGGAAAATAGAGGATCTGTATCGGGTCTTGTAACTTATGGTGCTCCGATTTTATGTGGTTTAGGACTTTTGTCAGGCGTATTTTCATTTGGTCTTGGTACTGTTGCTAGTGCTGGTATATGTATTGGTGGTGGTGTGCTAGGCGGAATGGCAGCAAGTACTGTTCTTGGTGGCAGTCCTCTTGATCCAATACTAGGTGCTTTGGGCGGGATTGTATTGCCGTTTATAGTTGCGATTATATTTGGCATATTGGGTGCTTCATATGCAGTAGGATTGACAAAGAACCCGACAATCGCAGGCTTGGTTGGCTTGGCATTTGGAGTTATAGGATTTTTATTAGCTTCATGGATTGTTGCTAATTTCATATTATTGATTATAATTGGTGTTATAATCACAGGAGTTATTTTATATTTGAAGTACAGAAAGTGATAGGTGATTGATACGGCAAAGAAAAAGAAGAAGAAATAAGGTAAGTGGGGGAGTTCGATTCTCCCCCAACACTTATGGTGATCAATATGTCTCACAAAAGAAAACGGAAACACAAGAGGTACGCAGGTGATTAGATGAACAAAAATTGGGAAGTTGGGCTTTTACTAACTGGAAAATCAATGGCGGATGCTACAGGAGAAACAAAGGTTATTACTTTAGGTGATGCGTCAACAAAAGAAGATGTTAAGCAGGCTGTAAATAGAATGAATTTTGGCGGAAAGCGTGTTGAAATTTTAGCTATTCGTGAAGTTCCTGCTTCATATAAGAATAAGACGTTTTCAAAGTATAGGAGCGGAGATTAGATATGGCATTCAAATTATATGTCAGAAAAATAAATCTTGGGAAATACAGATATGAAGTTTATGGCGGAACACATGGTGGTCAGCATCATTCTGCTATGTTTGAAACAAGATCAGAGGCTATGAAGCATAAGAAAAGCCTGACAGAATATGCGAGGAAGCATCCGTCTCATATACAGTTCAGAAAACATAAAAAATACAGGTCGGGGGATTAAATATGAAAAAACATAAACATATTTATGGAAACTCATCCTATTATCCAGATAGTTGTACTGTTTGTGGACATGATAGAAAGAAACCATATTTTATCAAAGAACCTTTTGGGTTGCCAGCAGGATTGCAACCAACGGGTAAATTCAGACGACCAAAAAAATCTTATAGGTCAGGTGATTAATCATGCCGTTATTTCCAAAGACAAAATCACAGGCAGAAGACATGCTTAGCCGAGAGAAGAAACGCAGGAAGATTAGGTTGGTGATTCCTGACGGGTCGCTTTGGGAAGAGAAGGACAGGATTGCACTCGATAAAATGGGTTATAAAGTTTCCAAAAGTAAAAAGAAGTATAGGAGCGGCGATTGATATGGTAAATTTCAAAGTAGAAAAAATGAATATTAAATTTGTTGGTGGGGCAGGTACTCTAAAGTATTCATCAAAATATAAATATCAAGTTACTTGGATTAATTCATCTTCTGGAAAAGAAGATCACGCAGTTTTTGAGACAAAGCAGCAAGCGTTGAATTATGTTAAAAAATTAAAACTAGCTGAAATAAAATTTACACAAGCCAAAAAGAAATCTTATAGGAGTGGAGATTAACATGGTAAAGAGATATTGTATCAGATGTGATGAAAAACTTCCTAAAAACTTTCGGAAAGGTAGTGAGTGTCCTGCTTGTGGTGTAACTTTACATAGGTTTGTAACTCTTAAAAAATATAGGAGCGGAGATTAATGGAAATTCCAACGCAGTATAATGGTCGTGATTATAGCAACGAGGTTAATAGTGCTATTCAAAAAGCTAGAACAGAATTTTCTTATCCCACTTCTAATCAGAATACGGGCTTGAAACAGACAATGGGTAGGGGATTTTATACCATGCTTTTGGAACAGGAAATTAAAAGGGCTAAAATACCTAAAGGACTTAAGATGAAACTTATTGGCGAAGAGAAGTTCAGAAAGTCAGTTGCTGCTGATCGAGGCAGTAGAAGGTCTTATAGGAGTGGAGATTGAATGACTTACATAAAATTTAGAACAGGACATGAAAAAGAAATTAAAGAAGGACAAGTGACTTATCATTATCAAGATGGCAGTCTTCAAGTTGATGTTGGAGAAGCGAGAACTTGGATTGTAACAAAAGATATGATTATCAAGCCTAAGAAGAAGTACAGGAGCGGCGATTGATTATGAGTGAAGCTACAAGATCTTTTTATTATAATATTTTGGACGAAATCTATAATGAATTAATGCGTGCTGGTTATTCATCTGATGAGGCAAAGAAGTGGATGAGTAGGATGCCTTTGCATGATTCAATGAAAAGCAAAGAAAAGTTACGTATGATATTAAGAGAGGCTAAAAAAGAACATAAAGTATACGAAGCACGACCATTACCAAAGAAAAAATTATATAGGTCTGGCGATTAATCATGTCATCATTGGACGAGATCGAAGTGCAAGTGACTTATGGATGAAATATATAATAAACTTGAAAGGATGGGTGGTTAAAATGGATAAATTACCTTTGATTGTTATTGGAATTGTTGCTGTTATAGTTGTTGTATTAATCTTAATAGGAACTCCATATTTTCAACGTGGTATGAAAGTGGCTGGAAATCAGCAAGACCTTTTTGAAGGTAAACTAGATATTGCTGAAAAAGTGCGATGTGCTTTAGAAGGCGGGACTTGGAACGAATGCGGGAGTGCTAGTGGCGGTAGTAGCAGTTGTTCAACCGATATTAGAACTGGGTCACCAATTTGTACAACTGACATACTTGATGTATGTAGACCTACATGTGTGAAACAAGGTACTGGTGGCTTTGAGCAAGTGCCTAGATTCGAACCAAGACCTGAACCAAAAATCTGTCCTACGGTATGCGTTCCAAATTATTATATCCAAGACAACAAATGCATGTTCCAGAGTTGCGGGAGTGGATGCACAGAAATTGATAACATAAATAATTTCAACACCATTGAATCATGTGAATCTTATTTGAACCATAATGGCATTAGTTATAGAGAATGTTCTTCAAGGGGCGGATATTACGAGTCTATAGATGTTATGTGTATCATGGCACCATGCCCATCATTTGTTACATGTATATTACCAAATAAAGAAAAGCTTGCAATAAGATCATGTGTTTCTAATATTGAATGCCCTGATAGATATAAATGTATTGATGGGCGATGTTTAGGACGAGTGTGATTAAAATGCAAATAAAATTCAGATCCGAAAGTGAATTTCAAAAATGGTACAAAAAATATCGTCAGGAAATCGATGTTACGGAGGCAAATAAGAATCTTGTTGGCGGCGGCGTTACTGTTACTTATTTACAGAAAGGAACATCTGGGAGACCTCAAAAGGCTAGAAAGAAGCACATTGTTGTTGAAATGAAACGGTACAGAGGGGAATAAAGTATGTCAACAGGAAAAACACTTATCGGCTTGATATTAGTTCTTATTGGGTTCTTTTCTACAATTGCTACAGGACTTACGCTTGTAGGTCTTATTTTGACGGGAATTTCTAGCATCATTCTTTTATTCACTGCTGTAATGCTTATAATTTCACTTATATTTTTGATTGGCGGAATAATGTTATTGAGGGATTGAATATGACAAACCTAAAAACGCTTGGAATATTTTTGTTTGTAGTAGGCTTAATTTGGACAATAGTTAATTTGTTTGTTATTTTTGGTCGCATAGTATTACATGGCTTTGGATCTATTGATTTTGTCTATCCTGCTTTAGTTGTTTCTATTGTACTTTTGGTTAGTGGTATTGCGTTAGTGGCGAGGAATTAGATATGAAAATCAAAATGCTTAAGGGCGGAACTATGGGTGGATTTTTATTGGCATTATTGCTCATTGCCATCGGAATTGCAATTGGTGTAATTTCCGTGACGTTCACATGCAGTGCAACTAATCAGCATGGCATTTCTGCGTTCTGGACTTTCGTTACTACTGTCGGAAAAGGCTGTGGTATCTGACGTATAACCCGCAACTTATAAATCCTTATATATCGGGCAGAACAAGTAATTGATAGTGAATAACATGTCAGAAAACAATCTCTTGGTATTGGGCGGTGCAATGCTCATCGCTGCTTTACTGTCCGTTTTCTTTGGCGTGTTGCCAGCAGGCGTAATGGCTATCGTTGGTTTGGCAACATGGGTACTGAGCAAGATGGAAAATACAATAGGCTTGGTATTTTTTGGCGGATCAGCTATAGCGGCTGTGCTTGGCGTTGTTAGTGGCTGGGGTTTGATCCTAGCTCTTGTAATTGGTGCAGTGCTTGTTGTGCTTGGATTGAAAAAATAAACTTTATATCCTAGCTCGACCAAAAGAAAAGCATGGAGACCAATTATTTAGTTCTTTTTTTCTTTTTATTATTGTCAATTAGTATTGTTCATAGTCAAGAACCTATCCCTGAGTTTTTTATAAATATTACTCATGTTTCACCGCAAACTAATCTTGTCATACCTAATATTCAGAACACTTTTTCTGTTGCCGTGTTTTGCGTTAAAGCTAGTCCTCAATTTATGCAAGGGGACATCGTTAACTTCAATGTTACGTTGTGTGCTGATGCGTTGTGCCAGAGAATAGGGAAGTTCGACTTGCTCTATAAGAATGGGTGCTTTTTAGAGAAGCAGTACCAGTATTTTGTTCAAGCAGGCACGCAAAACGTTTCGGTGAGCATAGGAGTTAAAAGATTTGACGAGCCTGAAATATCCTATATTAGATACGCAGAGTCATCGTTTGAAACATATAAGCCTCCGCCGCCAGTTATAGTACAGCAAAAGCCTAAGAGATTGGGTGAGCAGGTGTTCTTCGGTTTTCTTTCCATACCTATCATAGCGTTGTTTTTGTTCATTATAGGTGTAGTTTTGATAGCCTTCAAGAAAATAGCAGGTGTTGTATTGATACTGTTCGGAATATTAATTTTTGTTTTTGGCTTGGTATTTTAGTGCCTGTTCGATGTCGTGGTCGAACTTATATTTTAGAATAACTTCGCCCTTGACTATGCTGGCGTTTTTCTTTATCTTCTGCCCGAATGAGTTCAGGATAGCTTGAACATCGAAAAGACCTATGTTGGTCTGCTCGCTTATCTCAAAAACAGTCATCTCTTTTTTTGCTTGAATCATTTTCAGTATTTTTTTCTGATCACCGTTTAATTTTTCTTCCCATTGCTTCTGCATCTCGTAAGCCTGAGCTATGTACTTTAATGCTACTTTTTCGCATTTCTTGTGCATGAATTTGCCGTGATTTGTCACCATGTTTAACCTGATGGGTAATGAACAGACGAAACAGATTTTAGGCTCGGACTTCATGGTTTCGCCTCAAACCATCTATATCGAAACCCTCTAAATGATTTGCACAGAATCGGCTTTTCTAACAGCGTCCAGCTATTACCTGACCATACTATAGTTTCGTTACTCTCTTCGTTTACTTCTATCATCTCAAAATATCCGACAACAAAACCCTTCACGGCAAAATAGATTTTACCATAAGTATCAACAGGGCTTTTTGCACAAGGCTGTGTATCATCTTCGATTTCATTTTCTAAGAGACGCTTCGGAAATCTTCTCATAGCCCAAAAATACAGACCTCGCCCTTTCTTATGTTCTAAAACTTCTGAATTTGTACAAATTACTATATCCATATTTTTAACCTCTCAATCTGTTTTATTATTTTTCACCGCTTTCTTTAATTTGGATTCGATTTTGTCTATTGCCTTTTCGATGTGCCTCTTAAAAATACGATCATGTACAATAACTATGGTCGCCGTTCTGACACCCTTGATCACCCAAAGTATCGCTAGTTCTTTTATTGATGCCATGTTTTATTCCTACTTTTTCAA
>ERZ1292629.2487-Hain-H43-01um-R1-2487-length-15418-cov-7_pt1 | contig 15418 bp, 14 predicted proteins | sample MGYA00564399_ERZ1292629 | MGnify/ENA primary metagenome ERZ1292629 (study PRJEB36523, sample SAMEA6512636) | groundwater metagenome | collected 2019-01-08 | study: AquaDiva: Metagenomics assemblies of 32 groundwater samples
TTCGGAGATAACTTTTTTGAATCTTGAACGCCAAAATTTTTAATTTTGGCGGAGAGCCGAGCACCGAACATATTTTTTGTGTTCTGGTGCACTGGCTTAATAATTACTGCTCCTGCCACCACCGGTCCCGCCAAAGGCCCTCGTCCGGCCTCATCCAATCCCGCCACCCACTTATATCCCTTTTTCCACAACCTTTTTTCCTCATTAAAATTCGGATATTTCATATTACATATTTTAACATAAATAAAAAACGGGCTAAAGTCCGTTTTTTAGGCAGGAGATTTTATTTAAAGCATCAGACGTGTCCCGATTGGCTTACCAGCCAGCGCTTTGGTTAGGTTGCCGGGCCTGAGACCATTGAAAATAATTACTTCTTTTCCTCGAAGACTAAGCATCGTTCGGAGTTTTCCCGTCATCCCGCCAGTCGTATCATACTGGCTTTTTTGTTCGTTCATCTTTTTAAGTAGGCGTCTCAAATTTTTTCGGGAGAGAAAAGGAAGTGGTTGTGTATTACCTGAGGGAGGAAACTTATCAAAAACACCATCAACATCGCTTGCAAAAATTATTCTGGAAACAGGGAATGCTTTGGCTAACAGAACAGCTAATCTATCAGCTGAGACAACAACAGCTTGTTTTTTCTGGGTCAGTCCCATATCACCGCCCAGCAGAGGAATAAAACCAGCGTCTAGTATTTGTTTGAGGTGGTAAAGATTAAAAAGGACCATTGCATTATTCTTTTCATTTAAAACTGCGCTAGTTTGAAGCGGTAAAACCGGTAATTTGGCAGCCCGAAAGTTATCTGTTAACAAATTGGCCATATGGCGCATTGAGCAGACGATTTCGGCAAAACCCAAAAGTCGGGAGCCGGTCAAAGGTCGTTCAAGAAGTTTGTGCTGATAAACTAATGGATGACCAAAAGAGCCAGCGCCATGGAGAAGAATTATTCTGGTTTTGGGAGAACGTTGAATAAATAGTTTTAATTCTTTGGCTAGCTGTTGGACTGCCGCTTCTCTGATTCGCGGCCGACCGCTCGATTTCTCAGTAATTACACTCCCACCGAATTTTAAAATAATAATTTGGTTCTTAACCATTGATAAAAAACTTTTCTTTGTTTATCCATTTTTATTTATATATCGCAATAATTTGTCTGATAATTAATCCATTCTGTTTTATATAATCTCCATTTTATTGTTTAAAAAATTCTTCAAGGGTCGCCTTGACACTCGGGATATACTCTAAACTTTGCCACTCATCCTTAGAAATCCACTTGAATTCTGTATGCTCCTTGCTTAGTAGCACTTCTCCGCCAATCAAAGTTGACCTGAAGGCGTATTTATCAATTTTTTTAGGATAATGGTAAATGTAAAAATAATCGCTTTCTGGTTTAACTTTTAAACCGCTCTCCTCAGCGACCTCCCTTTTAACGGCCTCCTGTAAGGTTTCGTTCTTTTCCACTCCTCCTCCAGGCAAATCCCAAAGACCAGGACAGGATTCATCTTTAGAGCTTCTTTTTAGAATAAGAATTCTGCCCAGATTATCTGCGATGATAACATTAACACCTCTTTTCATATTTTTATTTATCTTGAATATAGTTTTTAATCCCAGCCATGTTCGCTGTAAAATATTTTGTTTTTGATGCAACCTATCGCTTGTTTAATATATGGAATAACATTTTCCGGCAGATTGTTTAAATCAAACCAGGATAAATCATCGCATTTATAAGGTTCTTTATTTTTGATTTCACCGTCCCATTTTTCAGCGATAAAAAACACATCTACTCTTTCATTGTTTTCTTTGGTGCCAGAGTTTCTATGCATTATGTGAATCACTTTTAAATCCTCTGGTTTTAACAATATTCCTGCTTCTTCTTTTACTTCTCTGATTACACATTTAGTATATGTTTCTCCTTTATCAACATGTCCTGCAATCATACTATATTTACCATCCTCATAGCCAGTGTTAAAGCGTCTTTGAAGCAAAATTTTATTATCTTTTATCAAAACCAAATAAGAAGCGGGTATAATTTTATGCCTTTCTTTCGCCATGTTTTTATAAATATAAAATCATTACAAATTCGTCAATTAATTTTTATCTCTAACTCAATTTCATCTTTCAGGGGAATACCGTTTTGACCAATCAAAGGAATTTGCGGTTTTATTTTCCTTGAAATTTTTATAGCATTAGGATAAATTTTTACTATATTAAAGCCTCTTTTTTGCCAAAATTTTAGCGCATTTAAATTATCATTAGTTGTAATAAGCCAAATTATTTTAACTTTTTTTATTTTCGCCAATTTTATAACTTTCTCTAAAAGAGAGTTCCCGATTCCTTTTCTTTTTAAAAAACTATTGAGAGTGACAATTTCAATTTTCCCCCTGACAAGTTTAAAAGTTACTAACCCAACTTTTTTGTTGTTAATTTCAGCAATAAAACCTTCTAATTCTTCGGGTTTATGAATTTTTCCTTTGCTAACAACGAAATCTCCATTCCAATAATCAATGAAAATCTTTTTTATCCAATTTATGTCGCTTGGTTTAATTTTTCTTATTGTTATTTTCATTTGCGTAAAACATAGTACCATGTTACCAAGAATGTAATTTCAAATACTCAAAGGCCTTGATAATGTAGTTTTTAACATTGTCGTGTGTAAATTCATAATTATTAATCTCATCTTCACCTACCCATCTAACAGCTATTGTGTCCTCTAATGGTTTAGGTTCACCACTCTTATATTTACATAAAAAAACATTAGCAAGAACTAAAAGATCATCTTCTTCGTGCTGAAAAGTGTTGTTAATTAGAAGATACATTTCATCTTCAACTTCAATCCCGACCTCCTCTAATATCTCTTTTTTGACCGTTTTCTCTAGGGTATGCCAAACAGCGCCTGTTTCTTCAAGCTTGCCACCTGGCGGAGACCAACGCCCGGGCACATGCTTTTCTTCAAACGATCTCTGCGCTAAAAGAATTTTTCCATCTTTTACTACTACGCCATTAACTATCACACAATATTTATTCTTTTCTAATTTTTTCATTATTTTTCTAAATTTTTACCTTCCGCGACGCTTGTTTTTATTTTTTAATTTTAAAAACTTCGAAAATGGGTTTTCCGTATTAAAAGTTATTTCGGGTATTTTATTATCTATAACTTCACACGGAATATTATATTTCATACTATAAATTAATGTAGTTCCGCAAAATAATGCTTTAGAATAATCGAACCCGATTTTTTCAGAAACTGCTTTTACTTCTTTTTCTGACTTTCCCTCAACTTCCACAAATGGTTCTAAAAATGGCCACTCGTCAATGCAAATTTCAACGCCTTCAATTTCCCAAATTTCCCTTTTTGTTTCCTGATAAGATTTTTTCTGGCAGCCGATTGATTTTAAAAATTCTTCACCTGCCTTAAAATCATTAATAACCAAATTTATCTCTTTTTGATCTTCAATATTTTTTCCCCTAATTTCTTTATAACTCATTGTTATTTTGTCTTGTTCATCTCTAACTCTTAACCAAGTGTATTCTCTGTCGTAGCCATTCGGTAAACTAAAAGTAACCCGTTTTTGCATAAACTCTGGCTTTATCAATTCTGCTCCAACCTCCTTTAATTTTTTTCTGATTTTTTCCTTGTCTATATTTAAAAAAGTAGCTTCGTATTCTATTTCCATAATTTTTTATTTTTATACTCAAAATGTTCATCAATATTTTTTTTACACCACATCATAAATTGATAAACTTCTTTCTCAGACCATGCTTTAAGGTTCAATGATTTTAAAATTTCTTTAATATGTTTCTCGGGATTTTTTCTTCTTTTGTTGTTGATTAATTCGGCTTCATAAAAATAGTAATTTTTAGGACACTTAACTAAGGAAAATTCAATATTTTTATAATTAAAAATATAATTATCTCTTATGGCGATTATCCCTTTGTTGTGACCCAAAAGAGAAAAGAGTCTTAAGGCTTCTTTTGTTGAATTTATTTTAAGCGGTAAAATTATCTCTTCTCGTCTTCGAGCCCCTGCAAAACCTTTTTTAAGAACTATCTCTGGAACCCTGTCGGTCATTCTTACTTTTAGGTCTAGAGTTTTGTCTTTCATAAAAAAAACGAATGTTTTTCTTTTCATTCTCTTAACAAAATCAGCCTCTTTTTTAAAGAAGGTTAGCAATTTTTGGAATTCATTTTTAGTTAGCGGCCCGCGAAATTCAATTTCAGTTGGCATATTATTACAAAAATTTTTGCATAATAAACTCCTCAATTAATTTACCCTTGTATTGAATTTGTTTTGGCAGCTTGGCAACAATCTTAAAACCCATTTTCTTATATAAATTTATTGCTGGCTTGTTGTTGACATAAACTTCTAGTTGTACGATCTTTGGTTTGGGTCTTAATTCCTTCTTCGCTAATTTTATAACTTCAGCCAGCAAATGTTTGCCCAAACCTATTCCTCTATAACCCCGAATAATCGTAATGCCAAACTTCCCTATATGATTTTTTCTCCATTTATTTAAATCAATCCCGGTTGTGCCAACAATCTTATTGTTATGTTCCGCGACCAAAAATACTTCCCTGTGTTTCTTTATATCTCCTATTTTTCCCTTTAGCCAATTTTCTTCCTTTTTAAATGAATTTTTCTTGTTCATTAAAATTTTTGCTTCTTCTTCAACTAAAGCATTAATAAAATTTTGAAACTTTTTAACATTTTTCAGATCTTTTTTTGAAAGCTTCCTTATTGTTATTTTTTTATCACCGAAAATTTTCGTTTTCATTTTTTTATTTTGTCGTTTTTAATTCTGCCAGAAGACAATAATGGCGTTTGCTAGAATCAAGACTAATATTATGAATTTTAAAATCTTTGAATTCTTTCTCTAGTGTATTTTTATCGAAGATATAATGAATTAAACCCTTTTCTGTCCCTTCAATGGGTACATAAGTTCGCGGACCAACTATCTTATAGTTCGTTTTTACTATCGAGACGCCGTCATCTCCGCAATATGTTTCTCTCTTTATGGAATTGATCCGCCAATTTCTTAATCTGGTCTTTTGCATGACCGTTATAAAAATCAATCCCTCTGGTTTTAATATCCGCTCCATTTCCTTAATTAATTTTCTGATATTCTCAATTTTTCCGTGATTAATTACTTGAATAGCAATGATGGCATCAAAAAAATTATCTTCGTAGGGCAATTTTTGATAAATAGAACCAAGTTTAATATCTGCCTGAAGCTTTTTTTGTTTTAACCAATCTTTCGTCAACTTTATGCCAACAGGAGCGATGTCAATCCCGTAAACATCAAAACCGTTCTTTGCCAAATAAACCGTGTGTCTTCCAGAACCGCAGCCCAAATCAAGAACTCTCTTGATGCCCATTTTCTTAAATAATTTTACTATTTTTGGTATATCCTCTTGGGGTTTAAGGAAAACCTTTCCTTGTTCTTTAAATATCTTATTCCACTGTTTCATAGTTGTTTCATTATCCTAAAATATTTTGATTAATATCGTCTATTTTTCTAAATTTTCGTTTTCATTTCGTTATTATATCACTTTTGCCGCAGAACAAACAAAAAAGTCTCTCAACTGATAGTCAAGAGACCTGCAAATATTAAAAGACCCTGTTGTGAAAACAACTTCTTTGTCCTGTGTGACAGGCGACACCGTTACCCTTGACATTCACGTAAATGTCAACTGCATCGCGGTCGCAATCAAGGAATCCCTCAACGATTTCCATTTCATTTCCTGAAGTCGCGCCCTTGCGCCACAATTCATCGCGGCTGGTTGACCAAAGGTGGAGTCTCGTCTTCTTTGTCATCTCCCATGCCGACGGATCCATATAAACGGTCATTAAGTGCTCTCTGGTCTTGGCGTCAAAAATATTTGCAATAACAAACTCAAAATACCTTGTGCCCATTGTCTTGTCAAAATAGAACAGAATCCTGCGAAACTTCGGCTCCATAGCGATTTCTCCCTGTGTCTGGTTGTTAAAGAACACTTCCTTCCAGGGAATAAAAAATTCCCTTCTAAGAAGGGAACGGACGTGGATAAATAAAATAATTTTTATTAAAAACTAACCACAATCATTCTCTTCTCGCAAGAGAAAGTTGTGATGATGATTTAATCTTTGCAATATTAGTTTATATCCGCCCTTGCCGCTGTTCAGCCATTTTGAAACGCGGGCAACGGTTGTTGAACTTAAGCCAGTTTCTTTTTCAATCTCATTATATTTTACATTTCTTGAAAGCATTCTAGCTGCTTTCCATCTGTTCGAAAACTCAATAAGTTCTTTTTCGGTCAACAAATCACGAAAAAACCTCGCCGCTTCATTCGGGTTTTTTAATAAAATAATCGTTTTCATCAATTCAGATATTCTTTTTTTATTTGATTTTGAAAACATATCAATAATCTTACTTTACTTAACTAAAGTAAGTATAGTAGATTATAAAACCCTGTCAATAGATAAAACAAAAGCGGATTTTGTTATTCGTGCCACTTTTCAACGACTTCTTCCACCCGAGGCGGAAAAAATCATTCCGCAAGATTAATCTTCAAGAGCACATAAACCAATGTGCTTTTTTATTGATTGGCTAATTCCTTTTTTTGTTTTTCTTCATATCGCACAGGGCTTGTAAAAATCCTTTTTCAAGGTAAAATAACATATATGAAGTTCACTCACCTCCATGTCCATTCTCACTACTCCCTGCTTGATGGATTGCCGAAAATTGACGAACTTTTGGATTATGCAAAGGAGCTTGGGATGGACTCTTGCGCTTTAACTGACCACGGCGTTTTATACGGCGCTGTTGAGTTCTACAAAAAAGCAAAGGCAAAGGGAATAAAACCGATTATAGGGGTTGAGGCTTACACTGCCATAGAAAGAATGCAAGACAAAAGGCCAAACATTGACGACAAAAGATATCACCTGATTTTATTGGCAAAAAACGAGCAAGGGTATAAGAACTTAGTAAAACTTGTAACCAAAGCCCACCTTGAGGGCTTTTATTACAAACCAAGAATTGACGAAGAATTATTAAAAGAACATTCAGAAGGATTAATCGGCCTGTCTGCTTGCCTGCAAGGTAAAATCCCCCGCTTGCTTTTAGCAAACAAATATGGAGAAGCTGAAACTGCCGCAAAAAAATACGAAGAAATCTTTGGCAAAGGAAACTTTTATTTAGAATTACAGCCCCACCAGAAAATCCCAGAGCAGCTCAGTGTTAATAAAAAATTAATGGAGCTTTCAAAAAAAACCGGCATACCTTTAGTGGCTACAAATGACATTCATTATTTAAGACCAGACGACGCAGAAGCTCAGGATGTTTTGATGCTGATAAACACGGGGGCCGACCCCAATGACACGGAACGACTCACTATGCAGGGAGATGATTTTTCAATGCTCAGCCCGGAACAGATGTTAGAGTTCTTCAAAGATGCGCCGGAAGCCATTGAAAATACGCAAAAAATTGCAGACCAGTGTAATTTTCAGTTTGAATTAGGTAAAACAAAACTTCCTCTTTTCCCTTTGCCAGAAGGAAAAACCTCAGAGCAATTTCTAGAAGAGTTGTGCTACCAAGGATTAAAAACAAGGTATGGAGAAAATCCTGAGCAAAAAATAATTGACAGATTAAAATATGAAATATCGGTTATAGAAAAGACAGGGTTCGCCGGATACTTTTTAATTGTGCAGGATTTTGTCAATTGGGCAAAACAAAACAGAATAGTTGTGGGTCCAGGCAGAGGTTCAGCCGGTGGTTCTTTGGTTGCTTATCTTACAAACATCACTAATGTTGACCCATTAAAACACAACTTGCTTTTTGAACGTTTTTTAAATCCCGAAAGGGTTTCCATGCCTGATATTGATTTGGATTTTGCCGACAGAAGAAGAGACGAGGTTATAAAATACGTGGCTCAAAAATACGGCCAAGACCACGTGGCGCAGATTATCACTTTTGGAACAATGGCGGCTCGCGCTGTGGTAAGAGATGTCGGCAGAGCATTAGCATACACTTATAGCTACTGCGACCAATTGGCAAAAATGATACCTATGGGCATGGATTTAGCGGAAACTTTAGAAAAAGTTGATGAATTCAAAGAAAAGTATGAAAGCGATAGCCAAGCAAAAAAACTGATTAACCTGGCAAAAAAACTTGAAGGCGTTGCCCGCCACGCTTCAACTCATGCCTGCGGAGTTGTAATTTCAGCTGACCCTTTAACAGACTCCGTGCCGCTTCAGCGCCCAACTCAAGATGATGAAAACATTGTTACTCAATATGAAATGCACGCCATTGAAGATTTGGGGCTTTTGAAAATGGACTTGCTGGGATTAAAAAACTTAACCATTATTGAAGATACTTTGGCAAGGATTTATGTCATTCACAACGGATTAAAAATTGATATTGAGAATATTCCGTACGACGACGCAAAAACTTTTAAGCTTTTGCAGGAGGGGCTGACTACATCTGTTTTTCAACTGGAATCAAGCGGAATAAAAAATTATTTAAAACAGTTAAAGCCCACTAATTTTGACGATATTACTGCTATGATTGCTTTATACAGACCGGGACCAATGCAATTTATCCCGGATTATATTGAAAGAAAACACGCCAGGCAAAAAATAGAATACTTGCATCCAAAGTTAGAGCCAATTTTAAAAGAAACTTATAACATTTGCATCTATCAGGAGCAACTAATGAAAATCGCCCAGGAATTATGCGGGTTTACTCTGGGCGAGGCGGATGTTTTAAGAAAAGCCATTGGTAAAAAAATTAAGGGCTTATTGGATGCCCAAGAAGAAAAGTTTATTTCAGGCGCCATAAAAAACAACGTTGATAAAAAAATAGCAGAAGAACTATGGCAGTGGATTCTGCCTTTTGCCGCTTACGGTTTTAATAGGTCCCATTCTGCCGCCTATGCCATGATAGCCTACCAAACAGCTTATTTGAAGGCCCATTATCCTGTTGAGTTTATGGCATCTGTTTTAACTTCAGAAAAAACGGACGTAGAAAGAATAGCTTTTTTGATTGATGAGTGCAAAAAAATGAATGTTGAAGTTTTACCCCCTAACATCAACGAAAGCTTAAAAAACTTTACTGTGGTTCCCGGCGAAAATAAGATAAGGTTTGGTCTTTTAGCAATTAAAAATGTTGGAACGAATATCGTAGACGCCATAGTTGAAGAAAAAAAAACTAATGGACAATTTCAGTCCATCGGCGACTTTGTGCGAAGGGTTCAGTCAAAAGATTTAAATAAAAAATCAATGGAGGCTTTAATAAAAGCAGGGGCTTTTGACGCTTTTGAGGAAAGAAATAAGCTTCTGCAAAACTTAGAGAAACTATTAGAAATAGCCAGAGAAAGCCAAAAATCAAAAACCAACGGTCAAATAGGCCTTTTCCAAACTGCAAAAATAAGCAATAATGATATAAAGTTAGCTGATACCAAGCCAGCTGCTCTTTTGGAGCGTTTAACATGGGAGAAAGAGCTTTTGGGCCTCTATGTAAGCTCGCATCCCTTAAATGGATTTAAAAAACTTTTTGAATCAAAAACAACACCCATCTCTAAAATTGACGCAGCTTTTGTAAATAAGAAGGTTATTATAGGAGGACTCATATCCAGCGTAAAAAAAATTATCACAAAAAATGGCAAGCCCATGCTCTTTATGAAACTGGAAGACTTAACCGCTAAAACAGAAATCGTGGTCTTTCCCAACCTTTTAGAAAGAAACCCGATTGCCTTGCAAGAAAACAAAATTGTTTTTATAACCGGCCGAGTTGACGACCGCAACGGCGAAATAAAAATCGTCGCCGACGATATACAGGAAATCTTAGTACCAAAAGAAGATTTTTATCAAAATTAAAAAATAAAATACTATGGAAAATAACATAGAGAAGGTAAGACATTCATTATCACACGTAATGGCGCAAGCCGTGCTGTTTTTGTTTCCCAAAACAAAACTAGGAATGGGTCCTGCAATTGAAAACGGTTTTTACTATGATTTTGCTTTGCCCTCCGAAGCCTTCGGCGAAGAAGGGACTGCCGAAACATTACAGAAAATTGAAGAAAAAATGAAAGAGCTGATTTTGCAAAATCAAAAATTTATTAAAAAAAATATTACAAAATTAGCAGCTAAAAAATTATTAAAAGACCAGCCGTATAAATTAGAACTATTAAAAGAACTGCCGGGCAAAAGCATTTCTATTTATACCAATGGAGATTTCACGGATTTGTGCAAAGGACCGCATATAAAAAACACGAATGAAATTAAACCAAATACTTTCAAATTAACAAAAATTGCCGGCGCTTACTGGAAGGGTTCGGAAAAAAATAAAATGCTAACCCGCATCTATGGATTAGCTTTTGAAACTGAAAAAGAGCTGATGGATTATTTAAAACTGCAGGAGGAAGCTGAAAAAAGAGACCACAGAAAATTGGGCAAAGATTTAAAAATTTTTACCTTTTCAGATCTTGTCGGCCCCGGACTTCCCTTGTGGCTTCCGAACGGAGCTGTAATAATTGAAGAATTAGAAAAACTTGCCAAAGAAACAGAAAAACGCGCTGGATATCTGCAGGTTAAAACTCCGCACATTGCCAAAGAGATAATGTACAAAACTTCCGGCCATCTTCCTTATTATGCAGACACTATGTTCCCGCCAATGATTTTAGAAGAAGAGGGACAAAAAACTTCCTATTATTTGAAGGCGATGAATTGCCCGCATCATCATCAAATTTATGCCTCAGAAAAAAGGAGCTATCGCGATCTACCCTTAAGATTAGCTGAATACGGCACTTGCTACCGCTATGAAAAAAGCGGAGAATTGTTTGGATTAATGCGCGTTAGGTCAATGCAAATGAACGATGCTCATATTTATTGCCGAGATGACCAGTTTGCCGATGAATTTATGGGGGTTATAAAGATGTATTTAGAATATTTTAAAATTTTTGGGATAGAAAAATATGTAATGCGTTTCAGCACCCACAGTAAAAAGGGCCTTGGAAAAAAATATATCAATAATGAAAAACTATGGAAAAAAACAGAGGCCATGGTGCGAGATGTTATGACTAAAGAAAAAATTCCTTTTGTTGAGGTGCCAAATGAAGCAGCTTTTTATGGTCCTAAAATTGATGTTGAAATCTGGAGTGTTATTGGCCGAGAGTTTGCTTTGGCAACAAACCAAGTTGACTTTGCGGTTCCTGAAAGATTTAACTTAACTTATACAGACAAAGATGGAAAAGAAAAAAATCCTCTTTGCATCCATCGCGCTCCTCTTGGCACCCACGAAAGGACAATCGGATTTTTGATTGAACACTATGCTGGAGCTTTTCCCGTATGGCTATCCCCTGCTCAGGTTTCCGTAATACCAATTTCAGACAAACACATAAGCTATACAAAAGAAATTGCAAAAAAATTAAAAGATAATGACGTGCGCGTTGAATTAAAAGATGAAAATGAAACTTTGGGCAAGAAAATCAGGGAGGCAGAAATGCAGAAAATCCCCTACCTTTTGATTGTGGGAGATAAGGAAATCCAGGCAAGGTCAGTTTCGGTGAGAGAGCGCGGCAAGGGAGATACAGGACAAATGAAAATAGGAGAATTTATAAATAAGATTAAAAAAGAAATAGAAGAAAAAAAATAACATGCAAGAGTTATCAGATGCTGCAAAAAAATTAATACAGGAATACAATATTGCCCAGCAGTCTCTGCTGCCAAAACAGGGAGTATCTACCATACACGTTGATGAGATTGTTTCAAAAGTCGCTGCTTTTTATGAACAAATCCGCACAGTAGTTGAATGGAAAGAAGAACATTTAATGCGCAGAGCGGCGATTATAAGAAAACTGAAAAGAAGATTTTTAGACTTGGAGTTAAACAACTTTTCCCAGCAAGAAGATATGGCAGAATCTTTAATTTTTGAATTGATCAGGGGCGGACACTTTGCCAACGACAAAATCGAAGAATCAAAGATACAGGATGCGCAAAAAATAATAAATAAATATGTCTTTATACTAAAAAACAGTCCTGAGAATAAAAAAGGCAAGGTACCCTATGGGTCTGGTCTGCAATTCTATAACTGGTTAATAGAAGTTGCCGCCTGTGAAATAGAAGAAACTATAGAGCCCTCTATAAAAGAAATGGCATTGATAGACTACATGTTTGAGCTCATGAAAGAAAGAATAAAAGTTTCCAATAAGGTTTACGAATCACAGATTCTGAAGAAAGAGGATACGGACATACAAATTTACGTTGCTGTGCAACAAGCGCTTTTTAAATTAGATACCCCCATAATCAGCTATAACTTAATAAAGTACAAATATCCGCAATGGCAGGAAGCTGACCAAGATTTACTTTTTAAAATCTCACAAAATATATATAAAATCTGGCGCAAAATAGAAGATGACCTGTCAAACCCTCTGGCAAAAAAGTTTTATGCGATTTGCGAAAAATATGATACGCCATATTTGCTTTTAGGAGACATTTTAGCGCAAAACAACGCGGCCCAAACAGAAAAAGAGATTTCAGAACCACCTGCCTTAGAAAATCTTATTAAAGGCGCCTACAGCAAAAGACTGTCTACACTAAAAATCAGAATTAGAAGAGCCGCTATATACTCTACCATATCAATTTTCGCCACCAAGATACTTTCCTTGTTAATTTTAGAGGTGTTGCTCTCTAAAATATTGACAGGACACCTCAATGCTATTACTCTAATGGCTGACGTACTGATACCAACCTTCTTAATGTTTATTCTGGTGGTTGCCATAAAAAAACCTTCAGCGAAAAACCTGAACATTGTTATAATGGAAACTATGAAGATAGTCTACAAAAAAAGGGAGGCGGATGTTTATGAAATAAAGGTTCGCAGGAAAAGAGGCGTTGCCTCAAGAGCGATTATTTCTTTGGTGTATGTTTTGTCAGCCTTTCTGTCTTTTGGGGCAATATACATTGCCTTTGATTATTTTAGCTTCCCGCCCACATCTATCATTATAAACATAATATTTATCGCCTTAATATTGTTTGCCGGAACCGCAGTAGCTAAAAGAGCTCAGGAGCTTACGATAGAAGATGAAAAGGAAGGATTTTTAAGTTTTTTGTCGGACGTATTTTCTCTGCCAGTGCAGAGCTTGGGAAAATGGCTTTCCGGCAAGTGGAAGAAGTATAATGCAATTGCCGCTTTCTTTAATGCCTTAATAGATATGCCGTTTTCTGTTTTCGTAGAGTTTTTAGAAAGATGGCGATATTTTATAAAAGAAAGAAAAGAAGAAATAAGATAAAAGGTCGAAAAATTAAAATTAAATATGCTTATTCTTAATATGATAAAAGAAATAAAAATTATATTAATCGTTGGTCTGGCAGTTCTGGCTCTGGGCGCAAGCGCTAACGTTATGGCCCAGGAAAACACCGCCGCCAATACTTCAGATACTGCAGATGCGCAAATTTTTGCGCAGGATTTAGGAGTTTCAGACCCTACCCTTCTGCCCGACAGTCCTTTTTATTTTTTAAAAGAATGGACAAGAAACATCAGAATCGTCTTTACTTTAGACAATGTCAAAAAAGCGGAACTAGAGAGTAAATTTACCAATGAAAAATTGATTGAATTAAAGAAACTTGCGGAAAATGGAGTTAATCCGGAAAAAATTAAAAAAGCAACGGAAAATTACCGAAAAGCTGTAAATAGAGTAAAAAACGCAGCTGGCAAAATTAAAGACAATACAGAAAACAATCAAGAAGTAAACAAATTCTTGGAAAAATTCACGAATCAGCAAGTATTGCAGGAAAAAATTCTCCAAAAATTAGAAACACAGGTGCCTCAGGAAGCGTTTGAAAAAATAAAAGAAGCGCGAGAGCAGCATTTAGAAAAGTTTAAGGACGTGATGACAAAACTTGAAGAAAATAAAGAAAGGGTCGCAGAAAGACTGAAAAATGCCCTGCAAAACGGAGACGAAAGCAATCCTGAAATTTTAGAAAAGATAAAAGAAAAAATGCCGGAGAAAATTAAAGAAAAGCTTACAGAGATAAAGGAAGGAATAGTTGAAAAAACAATTGAAAAAGCTGTAGAAAAAAATGAAAACAAAAATTGCCCGGCCATTCCCATTCCCCCGCCGGATTTTTGCAGACAGGGAAAAATTAAGGTAGAAAGGAATGATAAGGGATGTGTAATAAAATTCAAGTGCGTAGAAATTACAAGCAAAAAAGAATGTAAAACAGATAAAGATTGCCCCACTTTAAATTGTTTTAAAGCGCCGTGTCCCACAATGAAATGCGTAGAGGAAAAATGTGTAACAAAAACTACTAATACCCAACAATAATTATAATTTCAATAATTATAATTTAAAAACAGCCCCGCTTAGGCGGGGCTGTTTTTTTGCCGTATTTTATTGTATTATAATCATTATGAAATATCATATAATAACCTTTGGATGCCAAATGAATATTTCAGATTCAGAGCGAATCGCTTCCGTTTTAGAGGGCATAAGATACAAAAAAACCCCGAATATCAACGAGGCGGACTTAATTATCGTCACAATGTGTTCAGTTCGCCAAACTGCCGTAGACAGGGTTCACGGGTTAATGCCAAAATTCAGAAAAATAAAAAAAATAAATCCGAAATTAAAAACTGTTTTAACCGGATGCGTTTTAAAAAAGGACAAAAAAGTCTTTGTCAGGGGTTTTGATTATGTTGTTGATATAAAAGACATAAAGAAACTGCCGGAAATTATTGGAATAAAAAAGATAAAGAACGCGGATAATTATTTGGATATTGCTCCAAAATATTCTTCAAAGTTTTCAGCCAATGTGCCCATAATGACTGGCTGCAACAACTTTTGCGCCTATTGCGTTGTTCCCTACACAAGAGAACGCGAAATTTCTAGGCCGGCAAAAGAAATAATTTCAGAAGTAAAAAATTTAATAAAGCGCGGCTATAAAGAAATCTGGCTGTTGGGACAAAACGTAAACAGCTATAAAGATGGTAAAAATAACTTTACCAAGCTTTTGAAAATGGTGAATAATATCCCTGGTAATTTTTGGCTCAGATTTACCTCTTCCCATCCAAAAGATTTCTCTGACGATTTAATCAGCGCCATGGCAGAGTGTAAAAAAGTTACACCTTACCTAAATTTGCCAGTGCAATCCGGCGACGACAAGGTTTTAAAATCAATGAACCGCCATTATACTGTAGAAGATTATAAAAATAAAATAAAAAAACTAAGAGAAAAAATTCCAAACATTTGCTTGTCCACAGACATAATCATCGGGTTTCCCGGTGAAACAAAAAAGCAGTTTAACAATACTGCAAAATTATTTCGCAAAATTAAATTTGATATGGCATACATTAACAAATACTCCCCCAGAGCTGACACCGCGGCCGCAAAACTAAAAGATAATGTTTTAATTAAAGAAAAGACTAGAGGAAGCTTTGATATTATAGGTGAT
>ERZ1292629.2492-Hain-H43-01um-R1-2492-length-15410-cov-6_pt1 | contig 15410 bp, 10 predicted proteins | sample MGYA00564399_ERZ1292629 | MGnify/ENA primary metagenome ERZ1292629 (study PRJEB36523, sample SAMEA6512636) | groundwater metagenome | collected 2019-01-08 | study: AquaDiva: Metagenomics assemblies of 32 groundwater samples
AACTCAAATCGCTGGATATTTATGGACTTTTTATGCCTCCCCAACTGGCTCTGTTTGGCTACAACGAAGCAGTCGGCCAGGATAATTTCCCGCTCACGAAAGAAGAAGCAGTTGCGCAGGGATTTCGTTGGCAGGACGACATACAGATGACTAAGGGCAAAGAAACGATGCAGGCCAAAGATTTACCGGATCACATAAAAGATGCAGAAGATTCTATCGTGAAGGAGATAATTGCCTGTATGGATTGCGGGCGCAATTACAGGATTATTCCGGCGGAGTTATCTTTTTACCGGCGGCAAATATTGCCTTTGCCGCGCAGATGTTTTAATTGCCGTTTTTTGGATCGGATTAAGCGGCGTGGACCGTATAAGCTTTTCGATCGCGCCTGCGCCAAGTGCGGCAAGGGGATCAAAACAAACTTCGCGCCGGATCGCCCGGAAATCGTTTATTGCGAGGCTTGTTACCAATCTGAAGTGATATAAAATAAATTCTGCCTTCGGAATCGCCGGAAGTGTTTGCTTCGAGCTTGCCTATCCGAATAGGATTGAGGGGCTGAAGGCGTTTACCCCGAGTTTATCGAGGGGTAATTGCCTTGGCCCCTAAACAGTCTATAATAGGGTAGAAAGGTCGAAGCTAGAACCTTTCGGTTCTAATTTATGGTATTTATTTACAGCACTTGCAAAGACAAAGAACAGGCGGAGACGCTCGCCAAGGCGTTAGTTCAAGGCAAATTGGCGGCCTGCGTTGATATGTGGCCCACAGAAGCGATTTATTGGTGGGAGGGACAGCTTGTGAGAAGCAAAGAAGTTATGCTGCTTGTGAAAACACTGGAGCAGAAGACCGCCGATGTGGAAGAGTTCATAAAAAACAACCACACATATAAAATTCCGATCGTCGCTTCGTTCGATGTCCGTCGCTTGAACCGCGATTATAAAGAATGGATACCGACCGTCCTCTAACATGAAATTCCGCGAAATTTTATCGCTGCCTCGCGGGGGAGCGCTGGTTTTGCTTATCCACCAAGGGGAGCCGATTGTAAAGCACCCTTTTTTTCGTCTGTCGCCCAAGGCTGATCAGGATTATTTAAATCTTTTCGCCGCGAAAACTTTTTTAGCCGAGGAGGGAATTCATCGCGCGCTCACATCTTCCGGCCGCGATCTCATCATTTTGGTTTTGCCTAAACGCGGAGAATTTAATCATCGCAAAGCGATTTTAGCGGCACGCCAAATAATTAAATTTGCCCGCGCCGAGCGCCTGGCTGAACTTATCTTTAACTTTGATGATTTTCGTTCGCCGCTCTTTGTACGCAAGGAAGCAGAACTTGCGGAAACTTTGGCCACGCAGATGGTTTTGGCTGATTTTGAGTTCATCAAATATAAAACTCCGCCGCCTGCCGGCTGGCACTTTGTTGAAACTATTGATATTTTTTCAACCGATCCGTTAAAAATTCTTAATAGTCTTGCGCGCGGCGTCATGATCGGCGAGGAAATAAACGCAGCGCGTGCGCTCGCCAATACGCCCGGTGGTGATATGACGCCGGCTAAGCTCGCGGAAGCTGCGGTCGCCGTGGGCAAGCGGGCTAAATTTAAAGTTGAAGTTCTCGATGAACCTAAAATTAAGGCGCTTAAAATGGGCGGGGTACTCGGCGTCTCCAAGGGTTCGGCGGAACGCCCGCGCTTCATCGTGATGGAGTATTTAAAAGGGGATAAAAAAGATAGGCCCATCGTGCTTGTCGGTAAAGGCATAACTTTCGATACGGGCGGTCTTAATTTAAAGCCGAGCGAACATATTTACGAGATGCACATGGATATGTCGGGTGGGGCGGCAGTGATCCATGCGATGGCCGCGCTCGCGCGCCTGGGCGTAAAGAAGAATTTTATCGGCTTGATCCCGGCCGTCGAGAATATGCCGTCAGGGTCAAGTTATCGCCCCGGCGACGTGCTTACCTCAATGTCCGGCAAGACTATCAAGGTGATGGATACAGATGCGGAGGGGAGAATTATTCTCGCCGATGCTTTAACTTATGCTGAACGCTACAAACCGCGCCTCGTGATTGACCTCGCAACTTTGACCGGCGCGGCCACGGTTGCCTTAGGCCAGCATGCTTCGGCCTTATTTACCCCGGACCCGCAGCTGGCCGGCGCTTTGACGGACATGGGCGAACGCAGCGGCGATTATGTTTGGCCGCTGCCGCTTTTTGAAGAAGTCGAAGGGGAGATTAAAGCCGATTTTGCCGATTGGTCCAATACCGGCAAAGACAGGTACGGCGGTGCGCTGCGCGGCGCCACGTTTCTCCGTCAGTTCATCAAAAATTATCCGTGGGTTCACCTCGATATCGCGCCACGCATGACCGCCACCGACAAGGAATTTTTAGCCAAAGGCGCCACGGGCACGGGCGTGGCGCTCCTAGCGCGATTTTTACAAATTTTCTAGCCGAAAATGTCGACTTCCGAACGCCGGACGTGCCAGAACTGCAAACAGGAATTCATAATTGAACCGGAGGATTTCGGATTTTATGAGCGGATGCAAGTACCCCCGCCGACTTTTTGCCCGCAATGCCGATTTCAGCGTCGACTGATGTTTAGAAACGAGCGGCGCCTCTATAAACGAAAATGCGGACTTTGCGGTAAAGACATAGTTACTGTGTTTGCTCCCGATAAGCCTTTGACTGTTTACTGCCAGCCCTGCTGGTGGTCGGATAAATGGGATCCGCTTGAATACGGGCGCGAATATGATCCGGCGCGGCCGTTTTTCGAACAATTTAGAGAATTACAACTTAGAACTCCATACATGAGTTTGATTACGAGTTACCAGCAACTTGTAAACAGCGAATATATAAACCATGCTGGAAATTCCAAAAACTGCTATTTGATTTTCAATGCCGATTACTGCGAGAATGTTCTCTACTCAAAAGTACTGGTCAATAACAAAGATTCGATGGATTGTACAATGCTGGGAGAATCAGAGCTCTGTTATGAAAACATCAATTGCGGCAAATGTTCTCGAGTATTTTATGCCGAGGATTGCATGAGTTGCCACGATGTGTATTTTTCAAAATTACTGACGGGATGCACTAACTGTTTCGGTTGCGTGAATTTGCGCAATAAAAGTTACTGTATTTGGAACCAGCAATATACAAAAGAAGAATATGAACAAAAAATCAGAGAATTCAACTTGGATTCTTATAGTTCAATCCAAGAGCTAATTTCACAAGCGCGAGCATTCTGGCAAAAATCTCCGCATAAATTTAACCATGGTCTGATGAATGTCAATTCTTCGGGGGATTATATTCACCAATGTAAAAATTCTCGTTATATGTACCAATGCCGATTTGCTGAAGATTGCAAGTTTTGCCAATTCATCACGATGAAAACCGCAAAAGACTGTTATGACCATTCCGAATGGGGGAACGGCGCCGAGCGTATTTATGAATCCGCAACCGTTGGCGAGGGCGCAAGCAACGTACGGTTTTGTTTCGGCGTTTGGTTTCCGTCTTTGGATGTGGAATATTCAATGTTTACGCTTTCGTCATCTCACATGTTCGGTTGTGCCAATATCAAGAGTAAGGAATACTGCATTTTAAATAGACCCTATGCGAAAACAGATTACGAAGCATTGCGCCAAAAAATAATCGAAGATATGAATACCCACCCATACATGGATAATCGGGGGAGAGTTTTTAAATATGGTGAATATTTCCCCTACGACTTCAGCCCGTATGATTACAACGAGACCGTTGCGATTGAATATATTCCTGCCGCTAAAGAAACAGTGCTTGAGCTAGGTTGGCGCTGGCGGGAACCGGAATCGCCAAAATATCAAGTTACTCTTCCCGCCGGATCGATTCCGGACAGAATAAACGAAATTGGAGACGAAATCCTGGATGAAATTCTCGGTTGCCTTGAATGCTCGAGGCCGTATAAGGTCATCAAAGCAGAACTGGACCTCTTGCGTCGATTTAATTTGCCGCTGCCCCGAAAATGTTCGGACTGCCGGGATCGAAATCGCCATTCACGCATCAACCCACCCAAATTATGGGATCGAACCTGTGCAAAATGCGGTGCGGCGATTCAAACCACTTACGCCCCCGACCGGCCGGAAATCGTTTATTGCGAGAGTTGTTACAACAGTGAAGTTGCATAAGGAAACATGCCGATGCCTCGCCAAGGCTTCAGCGAAGGCGGGCGAAAGTTGCTACAACAGTGAAGTAGCTTGAATAAAAACAACCGAGGTCTCGTCAAATCTGCCAAGCTGGCGGAGAAAGCAAACGCGGCTTGCTGCAACGCTGAAGTTACTTAAGGCAGGCACAAAATTTCTTGAAAATTCCCTAAGTCGTCATTAGGTCGTTCTTAAATATTTCTCTTACTTTCTAATTCGCGCGAATTAGAAAGTAAGGGCGTGGTCATGCTGTCGCTATGCTACAATAAAAGCAAATGAATGAAGAGACGCGGAAATGCCAAAATTGTTCAACTGAATTCAAAATCGATTCGGAAGATTTTGCTTTTTACGAGAAAGTCTCCGTGCCGCCGCCGACTTGGTGTCCGGACTGCCGTCTGCAGAGGCGACTGATGTTCAGAAACCCCCAATCACTCTACAAGCGGGCATGCGGGCTTTGCGGCAAGGACATGATCACGATCTACGCTCCCGAAAAGCCGCATACGGTTTATTGTCAGCCCTGTCGGTGGTCGGACAAGTGGAATCCGGCCGCTTACGGCAAAGAGTATGATTTCACCAGACCATTCTTTAGCCAATTAAAAGAGCTGTACGAAAAAATGCCGCTGCCGGCCTTGAACACCAATTATACGACGCTTTTGAACAGCGATTATACGAACCAGACTGGAAACTTAAAGAACTGCTACCTGCTCTTCAATTCCGACTACGACGAAAACTGCGCTTACGGCACCGAGATCGAATCAAGCAAAGACTGTTTTGATAACTTGATGATTGACGGCTGTGAGATGACGGCGCAGAGCGTTAACTGCCAAAAGTGCTACAAGGCTTTTTATTCCGTTGACTGCGAAGGCTGCCACGACATCTGGTTTTCGAAAAACTTGATTGGCTGCACCAACTGTTTCGGCTGCGCCAATTTGCGCAATAAACAATATCATATTTTCAACGTCGGTTATTCAAAGGATGGCTATGAGCAAAAATTGGCGGAACCGGGACTGGGATCCTGGAGCGGCACCAAGAAATCTCTGCGCCAAGCCAGAGAGTTATTCCAAAAACTTCCCGTCAAATTCATGCACGGCCGCCAGAATACTGGCGTAACGGGGGACTACATTACACACTCCAAATACGTGCGCAATTCATACATTGCGACGGAAGCGCAGAACTGTCGGTATTGTTTATGGTTGATTGTAAAAACCACGCGGGATTCTTGGGATTACGCGGAATATGGCGATAACGCAGAACTGATTTACGAAGCCATTAATTGCGGCGACAACGTTTCCAGAGTAAAATTTTCAATGTTTATTCTTTCCGGCAGCAGCAACGTGGAGTATTCCCACATGTGTGTTTCCTCGCAAAATCTGTTTGGCTGCATAGGCCTGCGCAAGCAAAAAAACTGCATCCTGAACAAGTCCTACTCCGAAGCGGAGTATAAGGAACTGCGTGAAAAGATAATTGCCGAGATGCAGGCGAAACCGTACGAAGAGCAGGGAAAGAAATATGCTTACGGCGAATTCTTCCCGATTTCGATGAGCGCGTTTGCCTATAACGAATCGACTGCCCAGCAATTTTTCCCGCTCACTGCCGAGGAATGCAAAAATCATGGTTACAGCTGGCGGGACACGACGGAAAGAAATTATAAAATTACCACCCAGCCTGACGAATTGCCGGACAATATTCGCGATGCCACCGATGCGGTTTTAAATGAAGTCATCGGCTGCGCGCACGGCGGTACCTGTAACGACCAATGTACAACCGCTTTTAAACTAATTCCGCAGGAATTGGCTTTTTACCGCCGGATGAATTTGCCTCTACCACGGCTTTGTTTTAACTGTCGGCATTATGAGCGCCTTAAGGAACGAACTCCTACCAAACTCTGGCAAAGACAGTGCCTTTGCGCCGGAGCAAATTCCCAAAGCGGAATTTACAAAAACGCCGCCGCGCACTTCCACGGCGATACTCCTTGCCCGAATAAATTTGAAACCAGCTACGCACCGGAGCGAACGGATATAGTTTATTGTGAGACTTGCTACAATGCTGAAGTCATTTAGATTAAGAGCAAGAGGAAACTTCGCCGACTTGTTCATCAAGGCTTTAGCGGAGGTGGAAGTTTTAACGAAGGCGGGCGAGTAACCAAATAAGACCTATGCAAACCGAAGTGAGAGCATGCCAAAATTGTAAAAACGAATTCGCTATCGAGCCAGATGACTTCGATTTTTACAGCTCAATTAATGTGCCGCCGCCGACTTTTTGTCCGCAATGCCGGATGCAGAGGCGGATGGTGGCAAGGAATGAGCGGGCGCTCTACCGGCGCGCATGTGAACTCTGTAAAAAGCAGATGATTTCGATGTATTCGCCGGACAAGCCGTTCACGGTTTATTGCCGCGACTGCTGGTACGGCGATGGCTGGGATCCCCTTGATTACGGCGCTGATTATGATTTCAGCAAACCCTTCTTCCGGCAATTCCGCGAACTCATGGAGCGCGTGCCGCGGATCGGTCTTATGCATTTGGGCAACTCGAACGTAAATTGCGATTACACAAATTTCGTCTTTAACAGCAAAAATGTTTACTTGGCTTTTTCCGTCGTGCAAAGCGAAAATATTTACTATTCGCGGCTCTTGGATCGCAGTAAAGATTGTGTGGATTGCTACCACGCAAACGAAACTGAACTTTGCTACGAGAACGTGGACGCCTCCCGCAATTACCGCTGTATCTTCACGCTCGATACGCGCGATTGCCTGGATTCGTCATTTATCTACGACTGCACGAATTGCCAGAATTGCTTCATGAGTTCGAATCTGCGCAACCGCCAGTATGTTTTCCGCAATAAGCAGTATGCGAAGGAAGATTACCAGCGGGCGATCGAGGAGTTGGGGATGGGCAAATACGAGAATCTAGCCGCGCTTAAGAAAGAATTTGCCGAACTCCGAAAAAAATCATTTCATCGCTTCGCAAATGTTTTTAAAGCCAATGACTCGACCGGGAATAATCTCGAAAACGTCAAACGGGCTGTTTGCGCCTTCGACAGCTACAACCTGGAGAATGTTAAATACTTTGTCCGCAGCTTCAGCACTAAGGATTCGTACGATGTGCTGGGCACGGCGCACAGTGAACGCATCTTTGAGGCTGTTTCCGCGGGTTTCGGCAGTTACAATGCGCGTTTTATTACCTTCGGCAACGCCAGCCGCGACATGACTTATGCGGATTGGTCGCAGGATGGATCGAATTTATTCGGCTGCATCGGCGTGCGCAACCGGCACCATTGCATTTTGAACAAGCAGTATGGCAAAGAAGAATATGAGCGGCTTGTGCCAAAAATCGTTAAACACATGAATGACATGCCCTATAAAGATAAAGCCGGACGGACATACGGATACGGCGAATTCTATCCGATTGAAATTATGCCGTTTGCTTATAACGAGACGATTGCCTATGAATTTTACCCGCTCACAAAGGAAGAGGCCTTGGCCCAAGGTTACGGCTGGCGAGATCCGGATCCTTATGTGCATGCGCCGACCATTAAGGCGGAAAGTTTGCCGGCTGACATCAAGGATGCTCCAAATTCCGTGATCAGCGAAATTGTCGGCTGTCCGGAGTGCGGACGGGCTTATCGGATCCTCGAACCTGAATTATCTTTGTTAAGAAAATTTAATGTCGCCTTACCACGCAAGTGCCAGGATTGCCGCCATCGGGACCGTTTTCTAATGCGAAATCCCTATAAACTTTGGCGAAGGCGATGCATGTGCAGCGGGGCAAATAGCGAAGGGCAGATAGCTTATCCTAATACAGCGAAACATCCACATGGCGATGGACCTTGTCCGAATGAATTTGAAACCAGCTATGCGCCGGAACGGCCGGAGAAAGTGTATTGCGAGCAGTGTTACAATGCGGAGATAGTTTAACGGGTGCTATGCTATAGCATAGCACCCAAATAATTATATGAATCAAGAGAAAAGAATTTGCCAGAATTGCCACAACCAATTCATAATCGAACCGGAGGACTTTCAGTTCTACGAGCGGATCAAGGTTCCGCCGCCGACGTTTTGTCCCAATTGCCGTTTCCAACGAAGATTAGCTTGGTTTAATCTCATAAATCTATATAGACGCTCGTGCGACCTCTGTAAAAAAGATACAATATCCATGTATTCCCCGGAAGCGCAATGCGTTGTCTACTGTCCTCGCTGTTGGTGGTCAGATAACTGGGACCCCCTTCAATACGGCCGGGATTATGATTTCTCGCGGCCGTTTTTCGAGCAATTTGGCGATCTATTGCGCGAGGCTCCATTATTAGGTCTTTCGTCCGACTTTTTCAGCGATTCATCGCCTTATACAAATTTTGTTGGGCACGCCAAAAATTGTTATCTGCTTTTCTGGTCTGATTTTAGCGAAGATTGCGCTTACGGCTTTTATCTTTTTCATGATAGAAACCTCTACGATTGCTCCTTGCTAAAGTCGTGCGAAAAGAGCTACGAACTTACGCATGCCTATAAAACAGCTTATTCGGTGGGATCACTTGACCTCACGGAGTCGCTTAATTGCATTTTTATGCGGGATTCCCGTAATTGCCAGAATTGTTTTGGTTCCGCAAATCTTCGCAACAAAAAGTATTTTTGGCTTAACAAACAGTTAACCAAAGAGAAATACCTCGAAAAAATAAAAAAGTTGGATCTGGGATCCTATCGGGAATATACAAACTTTAAAAAAACCGCTGAAGCTAATTGGAAAAATTTTCTGCCGCAGCCATATTTTGAAGAATTTAATATTAACTGCACCGGCAATAGGATATATGAATCTAAGAACTGCCGGGATTGTTTTGAAGCGGCTGGCGCGGAAAATTGTAAATGGGTTTCCATGGTTTCTGATCCATTCACAAGGGATTCCTACGACATTTCGGGGTGGGGGTTTAATCTTGAATTGTCATACGATTGCGGCGTTGTTGGCGAGAACTCAAGCGGCCTTAAATTCTGCCATGATTCCGGTATAAATAGCTTCAATTTAGAGTACTGCAAACAACTATTCGGCGGCTCAAATCAATTCGGTTGCGTGTCTACGAAAAAAGGCAGTTACTGCATTTTAAATAAAACCTATACCGAATCGGAATATTGCGAACTCCGAGATAAGATCATTAGCCATATGAATGTTATGCCATACAAAGACGCACGGGGAATTACTTATCGGTATGGAGAATTTTTTCCAATAGAATTGAGCCCAATCGCTTATAATGAAACGCTCGCGAATAAGTTTTTTCCGCTTTCAAGTGCCGAAGCTATCCGCCGAGGATATAAGTGGCGCGAAGCGGATGCGCGGACACATCCAATTACTTGTCCGAGCGACCAGCTGCCAGATCATATTAAAGATGTCCCCGAAACTATTTTTGATGAGATCATTGGCTGCTCAAAATGTCCGCGGGGTTTCAAAATTATTCCAGCAGAGTTAGCTTTTTTAAAGCAGATTAATCTACCGCTGCCTCGGTGCTGCCCCTTTTGCCGAATTGAACAAAAAATCGATGTTTGGGTACAAGAGTTCAGTCTTGTCGAACGAATCTGCAATCAATGCGGCGCCAAATTTCAAACACCGCAACGTAACCGCGATATAGCCAAGTTATACTGCAAGCCGTGTTATTTGGAGACGATTGAGTAGACAAAAGTCGAAAATTGCCAAAACGCTAATTTTGAGCTATACTATTAGCAGTATGTCCCGCAGTAGAACTGCGATCCTGGCGAGGATTGCTCTTGTTCTGCGGACATAGAAAGGTCATGATTTATATAAATCAAAAATGCGATATGGCCAGCATAGATTGTTATCGCAGTTTCACTGCCGGATATGGGTTTAGATCCTGAACATGATGTAATTTATTTTGCCCGGACTGATTTTCGCAATAAAAATCAGCTCTTCGGCATCAAGCGCAATGACCGCAGGCAGCATGTCTACGTTGTCGGTAAGACTGGCACCGGGAAAACCGCGCTTTTGAATAATATGATCGTGCAAGACATCGCGAATGGCGAGGGAATTTGCGTTGTCGACCCGCACGGCGAGCTGGTGGAGGGGATTTTGGAAAAGATCCCGCCGGAACGCGTGAAGGACGTAATTTATTTCAACCCGGCGGACAGCGATTGGCATATCGGTTTTAATATTTTGGAATTGCCCGATCCCAAGTACAAGCACTTGGTGGCTTCGGGCCTCATGGGCATTTTTACGAAAATCTGGTCGAACGTCTGGTCGGCGAGAATGGAGTACATCATGAATAACGCCGTCTTGGCGCTCTTGGAGACGCCCAACTCCACACTCCTCGGCATCACGCGCATCTTGGTTGACAAAGACTACCGCCAGCGCGTGATCGCAAATGTAAAGGACCCCGTGGTCAAAGCTTTTTGGATCCACGAATATGAAAGCTGGCGGGACCAGTTTAGGAACGAAGCGATTGCGCCGATCCAAAATAAAGTAGGCCAATTCCTTTCTACGTCTTTAATCCGCAATGTAGTGGGGCAGGCGAAAAGCACAATTGATATTTTCGAGTTGATGAATTCGGGAAAGATTTTCCTCGTGAACGTTTCCAAGGGCCGCATCGGCGAGGATAATTCCGCGCTCTTGGGCGCAATGTTGATTACAAAAATCCAGCTTGCCGCCATGGAGCGCGTCCGCGTGCCGGAAGAAGAGCGCGTGGACTTTTATCTCTATGTCGACGAGTTCCAGAATTTCGCCACCGATTCCTTCGCGGGAATTCTTTCCGAAGCGCGCAAATACCGCTTGAATCTAATCGTCGCGCACCAATACATCGGCCAGCTTGTGACGGACGTTTCGACCAGGGTGCGCGACGCTATTTTCGGCAACGTCGGCACGATGATCCTTTTCCGTATCGGCGCGGCGGATGCCGAATTCTTGGAAAATGAATTCGCGCCGGAATTCGTGCCGCAGGACATGGTGAATCTGCCAAACCGCTGTATTTATCTGAAACTGATGGTGAACGGCATCACCTGTCGGCCGTTTTCGGCCTCCACCCTGGCTCCTTTCAGGCTTCAAGTCTCGCATTCAATCGCGGAAGATATTATTGAAGAATCGCGCAAGCGCTACGCGCGGCCAAACCGAATTGTCGAGGAAGAGATTATCCGCTGGACTGGTATGGCTACGGGCGCGGATGGTTCGCTTATGGTTTCTGGCGGCGCTCCCGAGAGCGGCCCCGCGCCGGTTGTCGGCCCCATCGGCGGAGGAAAGTTCCAGTCAATTTGCTCTTCCTGTGGCAAAGCCGCACAGTTGCCCTTCGAACCCACGCCGGGACGTCCGGTTTACTGCCGCGACTGTTTGGCCAAAATCAAAGCCGGCGAACTCCAACCCGTACGGGCCAGGAAACAGAAAGAGCAATACGCAGATGCGCTGGCCGAGTTGGGCATTGAGTTTAGTGCCAAACCGCCAGAACCCGCAATGCGCCCCCAGAGCCGTCCTGCCCAAGAGCGCGAGCGGGGAGAGCGCGGAGGGATTCCTTCCGCTCCGCGGCCGCTTCGTGCCGCGTCTGTGCTCGAGAAATATGACGAGAAATTGGCCGAGCCGGAAAATTCCGCGACGCCGCTTTCGCTTGCCGACCTTAAGCCCGTCGAGAAAGTTCCCAAAGGAAAAATGTCCCAGGAAGTCAGCATTGATGAATTGCGCAAAGCGATTTCTGAAAATCTGCACAAAGACAAACAACCCGGAGCCGAGCCTCCGCAGACGTGAGATTTGACATCGTCACAATTTTTCCCAAGATTTTCGATTCCTATTTGAAGGAATCAATGCTTAAGCGCGCACAAGAGAAAAAATTGGTCAAAATTGCCGTCCATGATCTGCGTGCTTGGAGTACGGATAAGCACCGCAAGGTGGATGACCGGCCGTTCGGCGGGGGACCGGGGATGGTGTTAAAGATTGAACCGATTGATCGCGCAGTCAAAAGCATAATGCGACACGCGACAAGGAAGACTCGGGTGATTTTATTTTCCACGCGCGGGAAAAAGCTCGACGCAAAGACCGCTAAGCGATTAGCGAAATACGATAAGCTTATTTTCATCTGCGGCCGTTACGAGGGCGTGGATGAGCGCGTGGCCCAACATGTTGCCGACGAAGAAATTTCGATCGGGGATTTTGTGCTCTCCGGTGGGGAATTGCCTGCCTTGGTCGCGCTTGAAGCGGTGAGCCGTTTTATACCCGGATTTCTGGGTAAATTCGAGTCCTTGGAGGAGCTAAAGGGCTCCTATCCAGTCTACACGCGGCCGCCCCGCTATTCGCCAAAGCGAGGAAAAAGTTGGTCGGTGCCGGAGGTGCTTATTTCCGGTGATCATGCCAAAATCAAGCAATGGCGAGAGAAGAGTTGATCTTCTACGTTGCCGCCTCGCTCCTCTTGGGAATTTTTTTTGCGGGGCTCACGGCATCCTTCTGGTTAATCGGTTTAAGTTTAGCGGCTGCGGCCGCATTTTTATTTCTGCGCCGCCGCTGGCCGCTTCTGCGAATTCTGCTCGCGATCATTGTCCTTATGGCCGGATTTTTTTATTTTCATATTTTTTTGAATTTTAAAGTTGCCAAGCAGAAACTGCCAACCGGGGAAACTGAATTTAGCGGGCAGATCGCAAGTGAACCCAAAATCTTCGGCAAAGTTCAAGTCTTCACGCTTAAACTTAAAGAACCGTTTGCGAGCGAGATCGATGTACTAACCTCCCCGACACTGAATTTCGACTACGGCGATTCGCTGGTTCTGCGCGGGATGGTAGAACCGGCGCAATCGCCCGTAGACAATCCGCAAAGCTTTTTTCCGGAATTTATCGAACGAGAAAAGTCGTCCGGCTTTTCGCTTAAGGGATCGCTTTTAGAATTCAAGCACTTGATCATCGCTGATTTTAAGCATTTACTGCCGCCGGATGAAGCTGCTTTCCTGGGCGGGCTGACCTTCGGCGCGCGTTCGGAGCTCTCGCCGGATTTGCGCGAAAAAATGCGCCGCAGCGGGACCACGCATTTGGTCGCGCTCTCCGGTTACAACATTGCGGTTTTGATCAGCGTCGTTGGTTTGATTTTGCAACGCCGGATCGGCAAACGGATTACATTCTTTACAACCGTAATTTTAATCGTGCTTTTTGTGATGATGACCGGAGCCGAACCATCGGTGATTCGCGCCGCGATCATGGGCTTCCTTCTGATTCTCGCGCAGGAAGCGGGGAGAATTTACAGTCTGCGCAACGCTATCGTTTACGCTGCGCTCCTGATGGCGCTCGCCGATCCCACGGTGCTTCTATTCAATCTTGGGTTTGAATTATCATTCGCGAGCTTGCTGGGCATTGTGCTTGTCTCGCCGCAGCTGCTTAATTTCGTTAAACGCCGCATAAAGAGTGCGTCCTTGATCTGGGAAAGCGCTGCAACAACCGCCGGCGCACAGCTAGCGGTTCTGCCGATCTTGGTCCTGAATTTCGGCGAGTTTTCGCCGACTGCGCTTTTGGCGAACGTGCTCATCCTGGGATTAATCCCGCTTACGATGGCTTTGGGTTTTATTCTTGCCGCCTTGGCGCTCGTTTATTTCCCCTTGGGATTTTTAATTTCGATTGTGGCGAAAATTCTGCTCGCCTATGAGATTGCGGTTATGTCGGTTTTTTCAAAACTTTATCTGCCTTTGGGCGGTTGGCTCGAAAATTGGTTTTTAGGCATGCTGTATTATGGAGTGTTAGGATTAATCGTATTGGCAATGGCTAAGCAACAAGCACGACAATGATACCAATATACGAATTGTACGAATGATACGAATAAATACTAATCCGGTTTACATTCGTATCCATTAGTATCATTCGCATGCATTTGTATATTGGTATCTCATAGTTTATGAAACAAAAAAATATTCTCATCGGAATTCTTATTTTGGCTTTTGCGGTGGACGGCTTCATTTGGTTTGAAATCTTTGCCCAACTTCCCCAGAATGCTACGATTTTTTCCTTCTTGGACGTGGGGCAGGGTGATGCTGAACTCGTTGAATTCAGAAATGGCAGCCGCTTGCTGATCGATGCCGGCCCCGGCACAAAACTCGCGCAGGAATTAAAATCCGCCTTGGGCGAAAATAAATATATCGATCTCGCGCTCGTCACGCATCCGGAATTGGATCATTTCGGCGGGTTAAGCGATGCCTTGGATCGCTACACCTTGGGAGCCGTGATTTTTAGCGGCCGTGACCGAGACGCCCTGGAATGGGAGGGGTTAAAGAAGAAAATCGAAACCATGAATATTCCTGTTGTTATACTTAAAGCCGGCGATAAGATCCGCATCGGTGAGACGGTCATCGATTTTTACTCGCCGACATCCATGCTCATGCAAAGCGCCGAGACTAATGATACGAGCCTTGTTTTTCGCCTTGACTCGCCGGATGCCGATGTTCTTTACACGGGGGACATTGATTCAAAATTGGAAGCAAGGTTGATAAAAAGTTACGATCTCGCGGCGGATATTCTTAAAGTTCCGCATCACGGATCCAAATACAGCTCCTCGGCCGAATTTTTGGCGGCCGTGAACCCTGCCTTGACCGTGATTGAAGTTGGTTCGCGGAATTCCTACGGCCATCCTGCCCGTGAAACTTTGGAACGTTTGGAAAAATTTGCCCAAGTTTTTCGCACGGATCGCGACGGCACCGTAAAAATCGAAGCGGTTGCGGGGAAATTGCGCCTATTCACATCACGCAAATAGTTTCCAGGATCCAGGACCCAGGTTCCAGGCATTAAAACACCTGGTCCTAGTCCCTGGTTCCAGGTTCCCGATTCCAGGTTATAATAGAACGTACATGAGCTTGCTTTTGAAGAACGTGAAGGTTTTGGGCGGCAGCCAGAACCTGCCGGAATCTTCGGATATCTACATCCGCGGCGAAATGATTTCCGCCATCGGCAGTTTTCCGCACAAGGAAACCGCGCAGATGATCGACGGCAGGGGATTATATGCAGCGCCGGGCTTTATCGATATGCATGCCGAATCTGACCATTACCTCTCGCTTTGGCATTATCCCAGCCAGGAGGATTTTTTGCGCCAGGGCGTTACCACGATCTTGGGCGGCCACGGCGGGGTGTCCTTGGCGCCGCTCTTATACGGCGAGCTAAAGTCCCTGCGCGAGTGGGTGGCTTCGCCGCGCTTGAACATAAATTGGCATTCCGTCAGAGAATTTTTAAGCACTTTAAGTAAACGGCCGCTGGGAGTAAACTTTGCCACGCTCGCCGGCCATACATCGATCCGGCGCGCGCTGACTCGCGATCTTCC
>ERZ1292629.1264-Hain-H43-01um-R1-1264-length-25332-cov-13_pt1 | contig 15409 bp, 12 predicted proteins | sample MGYA00564399_ERZ1292629 | MGnify/ENA primary metagenome ERZ1292629 (study PRJEB36523, sample SAMEA6512636) | groundwater metagenome | collected 2019-01-08 | study: AquaDiva: Metagenomics assemblies of 32 groundwater samples
CGCGGATTTCTTTTTCGTCAAAACCCAGATGATGGCCGACTTCGTGCCATACTACCCCATAGACCAATTTTTTCAATTTCTTTTCATCGTGGCCAGCTAATTTTTCTATCGGTTGCTGAAAGATAGTAATTTTATCCGGCAGGACGCCGAAATAATTTGCTCCTCGTTTTGTTTTTGGAACGCCTTCATAGAGGCCGAGTAACACTTCATTCATTTTAATGCTAATCTCCTTGGTTTTCTTGTGGCGCGCCTCTCTCTCCACAATAAACGCGACATTATCCATTGCTTTTCTTCCGTATTCCGGTAATGCCGAGATGGCTTCGCGGATTAATCGTTCAAAATCGTTTTTCTTCATGTTGGTATTGATGCTTTCCTCCGATAAAAGAATTTTCTTATTTCCTCGGCAAGAACGACTGATGCAGCGATTGGAATAATAGCGAACCATTCCGAAGGCGAGAGTGGCGTAGTGTGTAAAACTTTCTGCAAAAACGGTGTATAGATCGCAGCAAGTTGCAAAAATATAACTATCGCAGTAGCGCCAACTAGAAATTTATTAGAAAACGGATTCATTTGAAAAATAGATTTACTCTCGGATCTGCAGTTCCATGCATTGAACCATTGGAAGACGGCCATGGTCGTGAGAGCAATGGTCCATCCTTTCGCGAGGTCTGTTTCAAAATATCTACTAAAAAGATAGAGTGTTCCAAACCCCATTATTGGAGCCATCATCAGCATCCGTCGCGTCATAAAACCGTCTACAATCCATTTTTGGGGTTTTTCGAATTTGTCCTGAAGAAGACCTTGTTCTTTTGGTTCCATGGCAAGAGCGGCAGTCAGAAATCCGTCAGTAACAAAATTAAGCCAGATAATCTGGGACGGCAAAAGTGGAATCGGCCAACGTAAAAAAAGCGCACCTGTAATATTAATAACCTCTCCCATGCTGGTAGAGAAAAGAAAAGTTAAAACTTTCTTAATTGTCTTGTAAATACTCCGTCCTTCTTCCACGGCTGACACAATGCTTCCAAAATTATCATCAAGAAGCACAATATCAGAAGCTTCTTTTGCCACCTCAGTGCCGATTTTCCCCATTGCCACACCGAGATCAGCGGCAACAAGCGAGGGAGCATCGTTTACGCCGTCTCCGGTCATGGCGATAATTTCCCCGCGCTTTTTATATGCCTTTATAATTCTCAATTTGTGTTCGGGTGTTACTCGCGCAAATACTGATGTTCGGGCCAGCTTTTCAGAAAGCTCAGTGTCGGAAAAAGTATCAATGTCAAGTCCTTCAAGAATTGTATCGCCGTCTTGATAAATACCGGCTTCTTTTGCTATTGCTTGCGCCGTAATTTTGTGATCTCCCGTGATCATAACAACGCGGATTCCCGCAAACACCGCTTTCTGCATCGCATCCGTTACTTCCGGTCGAAGCGCGTCTTTCATGCCGAAAAATCCTACAAAAGTAAGTGATTTTATTTCTTCGGGTTTAAGAATTTCCGGCACATCGCGGGTTTCAGCTAAAGCGATAACCCGTAACCCATCACGCGACATAGAAAGAAAAACAGATTCCAATTTTTGCTTTTCCTCTTTTAATAATGGGTAACTTTTGCCACCACGCCATAATTTTTGTGAAAGACCGAGAATTACCTCCGGTGCGCCGACAACCGTTAAGAACTTCTGATTGCCAAGCCGGTGAACCGTTGCGTGATATTTGAGTTTGTAATCAAAGGAAATTTCACCAATAGGCAACGATTCTCGCTCTAAATCATCTTTGTGAAAACCGAGTTTCTCGGCAAGCACAAACATTGCCGCTTCGGTCGGGTCGCCGGCAATGTGCCATATTTTCTCCTCTTCAGAAAACATCACGCGAGCATTGGCGCAAAAAGCGGCGATTTTCCCCGCAAAAAGAAGTTCTGGGTGATTAACTGAATCAACTACATTCCCGTTTAATTGAATTTCTCCTTTCGGTTCGTAACCAATACCTTCAATCTTAAAAATTTTTCCGTTAACATATACTTTCTGGATTACCATTTCGTTTTTGGTAATAGTACCCGTCTTATCAACAGCGATGATGCTGGCTTGTCCTAATGCTTCAACCGCCTGAAGCTTTTTTACTAGGATGTTTTGCTTTGACATTCTCCATACGCCAGTTGCAAGCACTAAAGTCATCACAATAGGAAGCCCTTCGGGAATAATTGAGACCGAAAGCGAAACCACGGTAGTGAACATCTCTTTTACCGATTTTCCCGAAACAATACCTAGCAGGAACAACAAAACACTAATACTTGCGACGGTGATAATGATAAGCCGTGAAAGATAACGGATATTCGTCTTGAGGGGAATTTCAGTGTCAATTGCCGCAATCTCCTTGGAAATTTTCCCAATTACCGTCTCAATGCCCGTTGCTACCACGATTGCTTTGCCGTTTCCAGCAATAACATGCGTGCCTTTGAATATCATGTTTTTCTGCTCCGCGGTTGCGAGATCCGCCCTTTCCAGAGTATCGGCAATTTTGTGTATCGGTTCTGATTCACCAGTGAGAGCCGCCTCGTCAATTTTGAGATTTGCGGTCGCGATAATTCGAGCATCTGCCGGCACTTTCTCGCCTTCCTGCAAAATAATGATGTCTCCGGGCATCACTTCGCTGTCAGACACGATTAGCTCTTTTCCTTCGCGAAACACCGTCGCTTTCGTTTCAACGAATTTCTTAAGCGCAAGAAGTGTGTTTTGTGCTTTACCCTCTTGAATTGTCCCGACAATGGCATTGAAAAGAAGGACGGCAAGAATGATCGAGCCATCCATGGTTTCTCCCATCGCAAAAACAATCATGCTTGCCGCGAGAAGAATATAAATTAGCGGACTTTGGAATTGGCGCAGAAAAATAACGAGAAGGCTATCCACCTTTCCTTCGGGAAGTTTATTGATACCGTATTCCTTGAGACGTTTTGTTGCTTCTTCTTTCGTTAAGCCATGTTCGCCGGAATATAGCACCCGAAAAGTTTCGGGTAATGTTTTCGAGTACCATGTATCACTCACCTCATTGGACATTTTTGTTCTGTTTTTTCTGATATATTGTCTATTTTGGAAATCTCATGAAATATACTATAGACACTCAACATATTCATAGAAATGTCTATCCTAATCTCTTTAAGTATCTTAATTAAATTTGTATTTTTGCCGGTCTCAATTTTAATATACTACACACGCGGGATGTTTTTTGAATTTTTTAGTTCGCTACCGACTTAAGAGTTTCGTTTACTTGAGAGAGTATTTCTTTCATTCTGTCGGTGATTTCAATCATTCCTCCCTCTTTTAATGCTACTGTTCTCATTTTTCCTAATTTGCTTTTTACTTCTTCCAATTGTGATATTTGTTCAGCTCTTTGGCTTTGCAGTGTCCCCGGGTCTTTTATTTTTGAAATAAGTTTATTTATGAGTTCTTGTTCCGTATCAAGTTCAACTATCCATTCGCCGTGATGAAAAAATTTCCAGCTGTTTTCCGGTGAAATATCTTCTTCTGGTTCTTTATTTAGATTATTTAACATCCACTCGTTCTCCGGCAACGGAGCTCCCTGTGGAAATTGTTCATGTATGCCCATATAATTTAAAAAAATAAACTCTAATAATATTGTAGTATAAAGTTTTTTACCAAAAAAGTCAACCCCCAAATCAAATTTGGTGGACCTAGCGAGAATCGGACTCGCGCCTCAGCAATGCGAATGCCGTGTAATACCACTTTACTATAGGCCCTTTTTCTTTCTAATAAAATTCAAATAATAACAGTGTCGGGGTGCCGAGAATCGAACTCGGATCTCGCAAAATTTCTTCTGAAAATTTCCGCAGAAACAATTTGTGCTTCTGGTCAATTATATTGTCGGGGTGCCGGGAATTGAACCCGGATCTCGCACTCCCGAAGCGCGTATACTACCGTTGTAATACACCCCGACAATATAATTGACCCCGAAGCGCGTATACTACCACTGTAATACACCCCGACATTGCTATTATTCTAAAACAACTCCATAAGTAAAACAGATTTTTAATAAAAATAAAACTCGTATTATTAAAAATTCTTTAAACCTGAACTCGAGTGTTTACCTATTACATGCGATCGCATGTAATAGGTAAACACCAAAAACTATATGGGGGCAGTATGCGGGTTAAAGTTTTTTAAGCGAGAGAACTTCTTTTTGGTTAAGTTCTCTCGCTGTCCCTTCTTTTATTTTACCAAGAATAATTGTGCCAATGCGAGTACGGACAAGCCGCACTATCGTAAGACGCACCTTGTCGGCCATCCTTCTAATTTGATGATTGCGCCCTTCTTTAAGTACCAGAAAAAATTCCCGCCTGCTTATCCTTCTGGTTTTAGCGGGCAGAGTCATTCCGTCACGAAGGCGCAGTCCTTCTCCCATAGCCCGTAGTTGTGAGTCTTGCACATTTTCCCGCACGGATACGCGATATTCTTTTTCAATTTCATGCTCCGCCCCGGTTATTTTTTTAGCCAGCACCCCGTCGTTTGTAAGTAAAAGAATCCCCTCGCTTTCTTTGTCTAAACGGCCGGTAATGTGCAGATTTTCGTACTGCGGAAATAAATCATATACTGTTTTACCTTCGCTTTTTACGCGCGAGGAAACAATACCGCGGGGTTTGTTAATAATTACCGTTTTTTTGCCGGCAAATTGATTGTCTGCTCCACCGACTATTTTAACATTATCTTTCGCCGGGTCAATTTTTGCGCCGATCAAAGCAATTTTATCATTTATTAAAATTTTTCCCGCGCGAATATACGCCTCGGCCTCTCTCCGGGACAACAAACCCTGTTCCGATAAATATTTTTGAACACGCATCATGTAAATTGACGGACTTTGTATGTGTGAACTGGAATCAGTTTTTGGCAGTTGTTATTTGCTTGCAAAATTCATTTCCTTGCGCTTTTTCGGCATTATGCCGTTGGCGATAATAATTTTTTCGTATTCTTCCTGCTCTATAGTTTCCTTTTCAATAAGACGGAGAGCTATGGCATCAAGCACTTTCCTGTGATCTTTAAGCACCCTTCTCGCCTTAGCAAATGCTTCATTTATTATTTTTGCCACTTCGGCATCAATCTTGGCCGCCACCTCTTCCGAATATTCCCTATCCCCCAATCCTTTACCGAAAATAGTGCGACCGCCCAACCCTTCAAGAGCCATTGGTCCGAGCATTGACATTCCGTACTTGGTCACCATATCGCGCGCCAAAGCGGTGCTAACCTGAAGATCGCTTGAAGGTCCGGTAGTGATGTCGCCAAAAATCATTTCTTCCGCCACATATCCGCCAAGCGCCACCGCGATATCATCCAAAAATTCTTTGCGTGACTGGAGACGTTTTTCTTCAAGGGGAAGTTTAAGCGTGTATCCGCCGGCATACCCGCGCGCCACTATTGAAATCTTGTGCACCGGATCGGCAAATGGAAGAACCGAAGATACGAGAGCGTGCCCCCCTTCGTGGTAAGCCGTAATTTCTTTTTCTTTTTTTGAGAGAATATGGCTTCTCCGTTCAGGCCCCAACATTACTTTTTCAATAGAACGTATAAGGTCAAATTGCGCCACTTTTTTTCTGTCTTCGCGCGCGGCAAGTATCGCCCCTTCATTCATAAGAGAATATAAATCAGCACCTGAAAATCCGGGTGTTCGTTCAGCCACCACGCGCAAGTTCACATCTTCCCCGAGCGGTTTTTTAATGGCGTGGATTTTGAGAATCTCTTCGCGGTCGTCGCGGTCCGGCAAATCAAGCGTTACTCGCCTGTCAAAACGGCCCGGACGAAGAAGCGCCGGGTCAAGCACATCGGGACGATTGGTTGCGGCCATAACAATAACTTTTTCGGCTGGCTCAAATCCGTCCATCTCCACCAAAATCTGGTTTAATGTCTGTTCGCGTTCGTCGTTTCCCCCGCCGACACCCGTTCCGCGCACCCGCCCGACAGCGTCAATTTCGTCTACGAAAATAATCGCCGGCGCCGCTTTCTTGGCCATCATGAAAAGATCCCTGACTCGTGAAGCGCCGACTCCCACAAACATTTCCACAAATTCCGAACCCGAGAGATGAAAAAATGGCACCCCCGCCTCGCCCGCCACCGCGCGAGCCAGTAAGGTTTTTCCCGTGCCCGGCGCGCCCATCAAAAGCACGCCTTTGGGAATTCGCGCCCCGATATCCAAAAATTTTTTAGGATTTTTCAAAAAATCAACAATTTCTTTCAGCTCTTCTTTGGCTTCTTTGACGCCGGCAATGTCTTTGAAAGTAACTTTCTGATTTATATCTTCCGGGTCGATAACCCGCGCCTTGGACTGGCCGAAAGAAAACGCTTGCATGCCCGCGCCCTTGACTTGACGCGACAAAAACCAAAAGAAAAGCAAAATAAAAATAATCGGAATAAAAAATGGCAAGATATTGACAAGCCAAAAAGAAAACCCCGTGTCGGATTTTATTTCAATTTCGGCTTTGGATAATTGCTCCGGAGACACGCCGTAATTTTTGAGCGTCTCGGAAATTGAGGCCTCGCGTTCCTTCTTTGATTTCTGTGTAGTATCGTCTTTAAATAGAACCGTGAGATTTTCTCCTTCAACCGTAAGTTTTTTAACCTCCCCAACAATCACTTTCTGCGCTACTTCGGAAAGAGTAATCGTTTTATCCTCGGCTTTTCTATTTTCTATTATCACCGAGTAAAGACTGGTGATGAGCATAAAAATAATGATGGCAGTTAATACATTGGAAAGAAGTTGGCGGCGGCCAATTTTGGGAGACTTGGGAGGATTAGGGTTATCTTTTTCGCCCTTATTTTTATTGGGTTTTATGAATTGCATGGGATTAATTATACATAAAACATCATCAAATGAAAGCGCGGGGAAGAATGAACTGATGTGATAACATTAACCCATGTCTCTAGTAGAAAACAAAAAAGCTGGTCTCAAATATGAATTTCTTGAAAAATACGAGGGTGGTATTGAACTCTTTGGATATGAGGTCAAATCAATACGGAATCATCGCGGTTCTTTGGATGGAGCTCATATAATAGTGCGCGGCGGTGAAGCATATTTGGTTGGTGCACATATTCCGCCATATCAACCGGCAAATACTCCGAAAAATTATGATCCCGTACGCACCCGAAAAATTCTTTTGACTAAAAAAGAAATTTGGGAGATTGGCGGACAAGAATCCAAGCGTGGGTTGACAATAGTCCCGCTTTCAATGTATAGTAAGGGAGTAAAGATAAAAGTGTCGCTTGCAGTAGCGCGTGGAAAGAAAAAATACGACAAACGCGAAACGTTAAAAAAACGCGACACTGAACGAGAAATGAGACGCGCATTGAAAACAGAATAATGGGGATGCATTGTTTAGACAAAAGAATGCATATAATCGTGCAGGTGGAAGCCCAGAAACTTCCTTAAAATTCTGGAAAAAGTACATGCAAATGCACTTTCAAAAGCTAGGGGGATAGTATCTCCTTACGCTCCGGCTTTCGCTTTAGCCTAAGCCGCATTCGCCTCCCTTATGCCTGATACGGGAATGCGAGTGTAATCTTTTCGGGCTGGAATTGCTACATTTTCCGGTAGTAATTTAAGAATTAGGAAATCGATAATACGGAATCTTGAGAATTTTTTATCCGCATTGTTTAAAACTTGAAATTCTCTAAACTTTGTAGAATCGTTTGTGTGCACCTTTTGGACGCGGGTTCGCCCCCGCCATCTCCACAAAAATAAAAAAGACCCTGCCTTGTGCGGGGTGTTTTTTATTTTCGGGGAGCTATTAGCGGGGGCGAAGGCCGGAGTGGAAAGTGGAAGGTTTAGCCTTCCATTTTGTTAGACAAGGAACAATATACATTTTATATGCATGACACCCAGGGAAAAAATTTATTAGACCTTGAACTTGTTGTACAAAATATTTCAGAGAGTATTTACAAAGAAATTACCGATTGACCGCCGTGCGTGTAATAAAGTAGGTATTTATTCTTTCTTTGTATCCTTGACTTCAACTTTCACCTCTGGCACCGCATCGCCGTGAGTAGCGCCGTCAATAATTTCTTTTACTTTATTCAAAATTTCTTTCGGGTCGTACTGGCTTTTTACTAAATAGAGAACAGCGCCCAAACTAAGGGCTTTTTCAGCGTCAGCTTGACCGGCTAGATTAGTAAGCATTACTACCGGAACACTTTTTAATTTTTCATTTTGCTTCACCTTACGAAGTACGTCAAAACCGTTTATTTTGGGCATCATGACATCAAGAAGCATTATGGTCGGAGCAGATTCCATCTTTTCCAACTTTGAAATTGCTTCCTCGCCATCAAGCGCTATTTCAAGCTCGTAACCGCTCGCCCGAAAAGCTCTCTCATACATTCGACCCATTAATGGGTCATCTTCTGCCATAAATATTTTTGCCATATTTTTTATTATTTATTTTTAATTCTTAAAACTTCTTCTAATTTTCTTACTATTTCCATTGAGTCTTGCTCCATTTTGATAAGAAAAAGATTCGCCCCTAATTCAAAAAATTTTTCAGCATCTTCTTTATTGATGGAATTAGTAAGTATCACTACCGGTATATTCTTCAACCTTTCGGAAGCGCGAATTTTTTGAAGAACATCGATACCGTTCATTTTTGGCATTATCGCGTCAAGGGCAATAACATCAGGCAGCGGATTCATCGTTTCCAAGAGCTTAAGCGCTTCGGGACCGTCGTTTACTGTTTCAATTTCATGATTTGCCATGCGAAACACGCGCTCATACATACGAGTTATGAAAACATCATCATCAATAAGAAAAAATTTACTCATAACGCAAAATTAAACGACCTTAAATATACTTAAACATATTATAACATCTTATCGCGAGGCAATCGGCATGGTAAGCCGGAAAGTGCTCCCCTCGCCTAGGGCACTTTTAGCTAAACTGACTTTGCCACCCATCGCCTCAACCACAAGCTTGGTGATATAGAGGCCAAGCCCAGTACTTTTACTAACATCACGGGTCAGTATCTCTTCCCCTGCTTGTTGGAATTTGCGGAAAAGAAGACTTTGGTTTTCGGGAGAAATACCCTTGCCGGTGTCAGTAACAGAAACAGCCACTGAATTACCGTCCTTTTCAACTATCACCGTAATCGTCCCTTTTTCAGTATATTTGACAGCATTGTCAATAAGATTGGAAATAGCTTGCTTAATGCGAGTAGAATCAGTAAGCGCAAGAGGAATTGTTTCTTTGGGCTCGTTAAACGTAAGTACAAGATTTTTTGCCTTAGCCAGTGGTTCAATTTCCTTACAAGTTTCTCTAATGATTGGCAAAATATCAACCGGTTCTTTTTTGAACATGGTTTTCCCCTGCTCAAGTCGAGAAACATCCAGGAAGTCATTAACGATACCTATAAGTCGGGTGCTTGCCTCATGTATATCTGAAATCATCCCGGCCATGTCTTTATCAACAATTTTATCCTTGTATAAATCTTGAATCATTTCACTATTGCCACGAATAGCGGTAAGCGGCGTTCTAAGTTCATGAGAAGCGACGGCAAAAAACTCTTCCCTGCTCCGTTCTATTACTTTGGCTTCGGTAATATCTTGAAACAAGAGCACATATCCTATCACTTCGTTATGGTCGCGTATCATGATAATCGGCGCAATAAATAGTTTAAGAAATTTACTGCCAAACATAATTTCTGGTATATCAATATTTCGTCTTTCCATAATGCATCGCTCGCTCTGTTCAAGAAGATTCACGGTGCCTTGAAAAATTCCACTAATATTCACCATGGTCATTGATTCGTCTGTAATTCCGAGGATTTTCGCCACTGCTTGGTTTTTTATAATAATATGGTGCGTTGTATCGGCTATAATAAAACCGAAGGAAATGCTGTTTAATGAAGCCATTAATCGCGCCTGTTCTTCCCCAAGCTCCCGCGTGCGTTCCACAACCTTGCGCTCGACACTTTCCTTTTCCTCGGCTAGCTCTTTTTCAAGCTCTCGGGCGTCTTCCAGAATATTAAGCATCGCACTTTCGGCGTCGGCAAGAGATTTGTTGGTTTTACCTATGTCTTCTATTTTTTTGGCCAGCTCTTTTGTTTTTTCTCTGACCTTTTCCTCAAGGCCGGAATGGGACTCCTCTAGCTTTTGGACCATGTCGTTAAAAGCAGAGGCCAGCTGTTCAATCTCATCCCCTGTTTTAATATTAACTCGGTAGGTAAGATTGCCTTGGGCAATTACTTCAGTAGCTTCATGAAGATATTTAATTGGCCGGGTAAATATAAAAGCTATAAGAAAGGTAACCAAAATCACAATGACAATCAAAAAAGCCGCCGTTATTCCCAGGCGGGTCTCCATCTCTACTATCGGCAGAAAGGCCTCCTCTGTGGTAATTTCGGCCACCAGCGTCCATCCCCTTTGGGGAAAACACATTGAGGCACCAATAACCTGCTGTTGGGCGTAATTGGTGTAGGTGGTCGCTATCTCTTCTTTGTTCTCCAGGCATTTTTTTACCGGCAGGGTATCAATTTTTATTCCGATAAAATAATACTCTCCGGTCTTTTGGGTTGAGCGAGGATGAACAAGCATTTCCTTTTCCCTGTCAACAAGATAAATTTCCAAAGTTCCGGCCTGGTCCAGCGAACTGGTCAACGCTCCTTCCTGTTTTTGCAGCTCGCCCGAGAGAACGGCATAAAGTTTTTCCGTTTTAAAAACATTAACTAAAACTCCCAAAAGCTCCCCTGTTTCTTTATCGGTCAAGGGGCTGGCAACGATAAACTGATGGCCCAGCAAATCATCGGTAATAAAAACTTCTTTTTGGCCGTTAAGGAAATACTCGTCATTCGCCTCGTCTTTGCCAATTTCTTTCTCGTCTGTTGCGGAGACCACTTTCCCCTTTAAATCCAGAATTAGAATGCCCGCCAAGGTTGGGTCTAAAGATTGTTTATTTTTAACCAAATGCTGGTTTAAATCTTGAACCGCCCGGCTTGAGCGGGTTTTGATAATCTCTTTTATGCTGTCCCTGATAAAACCGTCCGAAGAAAAATCAATAGTTCTTGATTTAATGGAGTCAAGGAAAGCGTAGACCTGGCCCTCCTTGGCCTCGGCAAAAAGCAGAAGTTTATTGGCAATCTCCCGCTCCAAGTCCTGACGGGCGGCGCTGATATTAAAAACGCCCCAAACCGCCAGAGGCAAAAGCCCCACCAAAAGAAAAAGGATTAAAAGTTTGGTTTTAATGCTTTTTAATTTAATCATGTTCCCTGTTCTTTCTTAAGTTCCGGCGATTCGTCTTGGGCCATTTTCAGGGACTTCTTAAGTTCCACCATTTTAAGCTCCCTGCCCACGGCGCTCTCTTTAAACTTGGTTAATTCGGCGATGGCTTTATTCCGTAGTTCATCCGCCTCTCTTTCGGCGGTAATATCCCTGGAAATAAATAACACATATTTAAGCTGTCCAGATTGGTCTTTCACCGGTACTAGATTACTAAAACACCAATGGCCTGTAGAGGTCCCTGGGACATGTTCTAAAAGAATTGTTTGTTCTTTGCCCTCCAATGTAAGTTTCATTTTAGTTTTTAGCTCCTCATGACAGTTTTTCTCAATGCAATTCATATATTGCCAATTTTTAATTTCTTCTTCGGTTTTACCCGTTAAAAAATGTTCTTCCCTGCCATGTTTGTTAACGGAAATTAAGTTGCCCTTCGTATCAAACCATTTAATGCAAAGTGGTGCAGCATCAGCTAATGCCTGGTATCTGTCATTTCTTTCTAAAAGCTCCTCTTCTGTTTTTACCGGATTATTATTCATATTAAGTTTCCCTTTTCTTTTAGTTTTTTAATTTCTTCTTTCAGCTCTATCATTTTAAGTTCCCTGCCTTCGGTTAGTCTTTTGAATTTCTCAAGCTCTTCATTTTTTTCTCCCATCTCGCAATTTGCTTTCCGGAGCTGTTCGCCGGTCGCCTCAAGCTGTTTTTGAGAATTTTGAACATTATCAAGCATCTGGTTGAAACTGTTCGCCAAATAACTAAATTCATCTTTTGATTTAATATTTATCCTTTGGTTTAAGTCGCCGGCGGTCACTTTCTTAACTGTTAAAACCATATCCTCCACCGAGCCGACTATTCTTTTGGAAATAATTAAGGCAACCGCCCCGCCCAAAATAGAAGAAAATAATATAACGATAAGGGAAATTGTCTTCTGATTATTGCTTTCTTTTAAGAGCCCGTTCAAATTCCGATCAATATCCCCAGCGATATGGGCGGAATTGATGTTAATTTCGACAAAGATGTTTTTAACCTTGTCCAAATGATATTGCTCCTTTAATTTCAAATTATTGATATATTCTTTGTCTTTCGGGTCTTTCTCGCCCTCGAAATGACTATTGAATATTGTTATTAATTTTTCGGTCTCAAATATAAAATCTTGATGTAGTTGGTTAATGACAATAATATATTTCTCAAATTTCTTTGAATTGTCTAATTTCTCAATGGCGTGCTGAAAATGCTTCTTGTTAAATTCGTATTCCGCTTTAATGGCCGGCAATTTTTCCGAGTCGGTCTCTAATAAAAGAAGCATCAAGATATTGCTGATACTTAGCGAATGTGTGGTAATATCTTCGGTCGCTTCTTTTAAAAGAGTTGTTTCGTAAACTGCGTTGCTAAGTTTGCCGATAAAAAAATTAACATATAATGAAATGGCTGCCAAAAACACAATGCTCGCCAAAAAAGCTACCAATAATTGAGTGCGAATTTTTTTCATATCAATTTTACGCCTTTAACTTTTTTACCCCGCTAGAAAGTCCCGTCCTTTCTAGCGGGGCTTACTCGGCGATTTTTCTCACCGCTTCAAAATCTTTTGTGTCTGTCAAGATAAAGCGGTCGGCGCCGAATGTGGCTAAATAACTTCTGCCTTCTTCCGACTCGTTCATTTTCAAAAGCGTTTGGCGCCAGTATTCAATCTTTTCCGCCGAGAAATTGGAACTTACCATGAAAATTTGGTCGGGATAAGGACCACTTGGCCCGTCGACCGGCAAAAGCTGTAATTCTTTTTCAATGCGAGGATTCTCTTGGGCTAATTTTTTCCAAGCCAAATCTTTAGCCGCCCCGCCGTCGTATTCTCCGTTTAAAACCGCTAAAATCGGTTTTTCGTGCGTCCCCAAAAAAGAAGTAACGCTAAAAAAAGTTTCCGGGTCATAGCCCTTGCTTTTCAGAAAGTATCTGGGGAAATAATAACCGGCCGAGGTGTAAGCATCGACATAAGCGAATTTCTTGCCTTTTAAATCCTCTATTTTATTTAATCCGCTGTCTTTTCTGGTAAAAATGTAACTGTAATAAACTGAAACGCCGTTTTTCTCGCCTCTGACAACAGGCACTGTCAAACCTTCGCTAATCATTCGATAACTGGCCAAACTTCCCATAAAACCGCCCTTAATCTGGCCGAGTTGCATTTGACTGACGAAAGAACCGTAATCTTTGAGGGGCACAAGATACCATTCGTCGTCAGTGTGTTTATTCAAGTAATCAACCAGTGTTTGATATTGATTGATTGTTTCCTGTTTAGTGGCGGTCGTGCCAATGCCGATTTTTTCTTTTTGAAGAGCTATTTCTCCGGTAATGGGAGAATCTTTAAAATACCAAAACCCTCCGATTAATAAAGTGATTATTAAGACACCTATAATATAGATAATTTTTTTCATAATTTGTTTTTAGTTGTTAACTGAAGAAAATCGCATAAAAAAATTTTAATAAACTTATTCTTCTCCAAGCAAGCGTCTTGTTAAGGCATATATGGGAAAAGTCAAGATAAGAAGAATCAGTGTTACGGTAATAAGGGTAAGTCTGTTTGTTGTATTGGCTATGGCTAAAATATCCTGCTGGGGTTTGGATGCCGAAAACATCCCGACAATCTTTCCGTCAGCATTCATGACTGGAAGATAGCTGGCCAAAAATGATTCTCCGCGCAATTCAACTCTTGCCGTAGCCGCCTCCCCTTTTTCAAGCACTGCGTTTTTTACAGACTGATCGCCAATCAAAATACCAGAAAGTCTGGTCCTCCCATCAGTTCCAAGCGCTGTTGTGGCCACAATCGTATCATTTTCATAGATGGACATTTCAAGGCCGGTAATTTTCTTCATCTTGTCGGCAAAAACATTATCAAGCGGGAATCCGGCAACAAGCGTCCCTGTGATTTCTCCCTTGCGGTAAAGCGGTACCGCGGCGCGAATAGAGAATTTTTCTCCGGGCGAAGATTCAATGGTGGCAAATGTCGCCCCGCCGAGCGCCTCCTCTACGGCCCGCTCGCTTCCGACGGAATCACCGCGACGAGTAAGCGCGTGAGCGCGCAGTACGACTGAACCGCTTTTATCGGTAACAAGAAGAAATCCAAGTTTTTCTTTATCAAGTGCCAATGTCATCAAGCGTTCAAGTTCTGACATATTATTTTGCGCAAGGGCAGTGCTAATATCGCCTGTCTGCGCCAAAAATTTTGCCTTGGCGCTCGCCTCTTCAATGAGTCCGCGAACCGTAAGGTCAAGAACGCGGGCGTCAATTGTTAGATTGTTGCGCGTCTCCGACTCAATTTTGCTGATAAGAATTGTGGAAAAAGCCAATGTTACGATAGTGGCGATAAAAAGCGTCATGGAAATAAAAATTAGCACCATGCTCTCGCGTAGGCGCAATTTCAAATATTGCCAGACCCACATGGCAAGCACTGCAAAACCGCCGGCTTGAAAAAAGTAAACAATGATAGCGCCCGCCGAGGTGTGGCCTAAAAACAAAAAAATAACGGCGGCGGCGGCAAGTACTAAAAATCCAATCCAAAAATACTTTAGAGACTGATTAAATTCTCGCTTGAATTGGCGGAAAGAAAGATAGGAGATAATTCCTAACCCGATTACCGAGAGCCCGCCAATAAAAGGAGAAATGCTCCCAAACGCGGGAATAAGCACTACTGCCGTTGCGGAGGGGATGGTAACGCGTGGCCCAGTGAAAAATGAAACGACAACAAGAAGAATGCCAAAAAGATACAAAAATGAACCCGCTATATTCACTAAGTCGCTTCCAAAAGTGAAAGCATATATTATCTGCCACAATCCTATAAGCGAAAATCCGATAATCCGGAGAAGGGCTTGCGATTGTCTGCCAACCATGTAGGCATCAATCGCAAGCCAAGCCATCATAAAAAATACCAGAGCTCCCACTAGTTCAATCGTGAAATGCAAGTTGTTAACAATAAAATAGAGCGACATTTATTGTTTTTATTATACGCCCATTCAATGAATAATCATTTTCGCTTTATCCACAAGGTAGTGAATTTTGGCATTGCGCCCTAGGCGCGGGCGAAGCCAGTGTTAAAATCTACTACCCCCAGTGTTAAAATCTACTACCCTGTCCACATCTACTACCCTGTCCACATCTACTACCCTGTCCACAT